>Ga0206129_10000153_pt1 | contig 118092 bp, 114 predicted proteins | sample Helgoland_Spring_8_FD_148616 | JGI IMG/M metagenome (GOLD analysis project Ga0206129, IMG submission 148616) | Pelagic subsurface seawater microbial communities from Kabeltonne, Helgoland, North Sea - Helgoland_Spring_Bloom_20160502_2 | ecosystem: Environmental > Aquatic > Marine > Epipelagic... | reverse complement strand
TGCGGTGAGGAAGGGATTCGAACCCCCGAAACAGTTTCCCGTTTACACGCTTTCCAAGCGTGCGCCTTAAGCCACTCGGCCACCTCACCAAATTTTTGGCAAATCTAAAAAATTAGATGGTAATCTCGCCACTTATATTTTTTTGTAATTCTTCTTTTATTTCTGCACTACTCATATCTTGACCTAATAAAAACATCAGCTTTATAATAGCTGCCTCAGTTGTCATATCTTTACCAGAAATAACACCAGCTTTTCCAAATGGTTCGCTTGTTTCGTATTGTCCATCAACAGCACTTCCATGCAAGCATTGGGTAATATTAATCATAATTTTCCCTTCTTTATTTGCAGTATTAAGCAAATCACTTAACTCAGTTGAGGTAGGAGCATTCCCTGCTCCAAAACTTTCAATTACAATTCCTTTTGCGCTATCAATTATGGCTTTAATAGTTGCAATTGTAATTCCTGGAAAAAACTTTAAAATTGCCACATCATTGGATAATGATTTATGAACTACAAGTTTCTTATCTTCCTTTTTTTGTAGTGTTTTTTTGTATTTTATTCTTACTCCTGCTTCTGCTAATATTGGATAATTTGGAGATTCAAATGCCTCAAACTGTTCCGTATTAACTTTTACTGTTCGGCTCCCTTTGTAAAGTTGATCTTCAAAATAAATACAGACTTCATGTACTTTTCCGCTAGTTGCAATTTCAACAGCAGTTATTAAGTTTTCCTTGGCATCACTCCTCCTAACACCAATTGGTATTTGCGAGCCTGTAAGGATTACGGCTTTATTCAAACTTTCCAACATAAAACTCAGTGCTGATGCCGTATATGCCATAGTATCTGAGCCGTGTAGAATTACAAAACCATCATAATTTGTATAATTATCCTCAATAAGTGTTGCAATTTCTACCCAAACTTCAGCATTCATGTTGCTAGAATCTATAGGATTTTTTATGCTTACATTTTCTAAATCCACTTCCTCACTTTTTAGCGAAGGAATTGCTTTTAAAAGCTCATCAAAATTAAAAGGAACTAAAGTATTTTTCACTTTATCCTTTATCATACCGATAGTGCCACCTGTATAAATAAGTAATATTCTTTTATTTATCATAATTCGAATAATTTTTTTGCATTTTCAGTCGTGATTTCAGCCACTTTTTCAATGCTAATTTTATGTGCCTCTGCTAATTTTTCAGCAATATTAACAATATATTTGCTTTCATTCCTTTTCCCTCTGAAAGGAGTTGGCGCAAGGTAAGGCCCATCTGTTTCTAAAATTAAATGTTGTAAATCAATTTTAGAAATCGTTTTATCTAATCCAGAGTTTTTAAAAGTAAGTACTCCACCAATTCCTAAATAAAAACCCCCTAAGTTGATTACTCTTTGAGCATCATCAATATTTCCAGTAAAGCAGTGAAAAACACCTCTTAAATTTTCATCATTTAGTTTTTCAATGAGCTCAATTGCCTCGGCAAAAGATTCTCTTACATGTATTGCTATGGGAAGTTTGTGTTTTTTGGCTAATTTAACTTGGTGAATAAAAGCCTTTTTCTGAATTTCTAAAGTGCTTTTATCCCAATGTAAGTCCAAACCAATCTCTCCAACTGCAATGTATTTTCTTTTTTCTAGCTCTTCCTCAACATGAGCAATTTCATGCATATAGTTTTCTTCTGACACATCACAAGGATGTAAGCCCATCATAGGGTAGCAATTATTAGGAAATTCAGCACATAAGGCCAACATTCCTTTTGTGTATTTGCTAGAAATATTTGGAAGTAGAATTGTACTTACTCCATTAGCAATAGCATTATTAACAACTTGTGTTCTATCAGCATCAAATTGATTGCTGTATAAATGGCTGTGAGTATCTATAAATTTCATGGGTACGAAATTAGGTTTTTTTATATAATTTTACGCCTGTGTCCAAAACTCTTAAAATATTAGTTGTTCGTTTTTCTTCAATTGGTGATATTGTACTAACAACACCTGTAGTAAGAATGCTTAAAACTCAATTAAATACTGAGGTGCATTTTCTTACTAAAGCCCCTTTCGTTTCGCTTTTAAAAAACAATCCTTATGTTGATTCAATCTTTCAGATTGACAAATCAATTAATGAAGTTATTTCTGATTTAAAAAAAGAAAATTACGATTATGTAATTGATTTACATTCTAATTTAAGAACTCAAATCTTGAAATTAAAACTGGGTGTTACTGCTAAAAGTTTTAATAAATTGAATTGGGAGAAATTTTTTTTAACTAACTTTAAAACCAATATTTTACCAGATGTTCATATTGTAGACAGGTATTTGGATACGGTAAAATTTTTAGGAATTACTAATGATAATAAAGGCCTAGATTTCTTTTTATCTGATGCTGATAAGGTTGATTTGGTAGAATTCCAAAAGGATTATATTGCTTTTGTAATTGGAGGGCAACATACTACTAAAATCCTACCAACTGCCAAGATTATTTCTATTTGCAAAAAGTTAAATAAAGCTGTTTTACTAATTGGAGGACCAAATGATATTGAAAGAGGTGATGAAATTTCAAAAGCATCTAGCGCAATAAATACCTGTGGTGATTATTCACTTTTACAGTCTGCTTTTTTGATTAAAAACTCAGCATATGTAATCAGTCATGATACTGGAATGATGCATATTGCAGCTGCTTTTAAAAAGAAAATTTATTCTGTTTGGGGAAATACGATACCTGAGTTCGGAATGTATCCTTATCTTTCTGATAAAAATTCTAAATTGATAGAAGTTAAAGATTTAAGTTGCAGACCTTGTAGTAAGATTGGGTATGATAAATGCCCAAAAGGACATTTTAAATGCATGCACGAAATTGATGACAATCAGTTTTTAAGCGAATAACGCTTTAAGCTCTGTTGCTTCACTAGGTTTCATCCTCCCAGATAATATTAAAGAAAGTTGTCTTCTTCTTAAAGCCCCTTCAAAACGACTTTTTTCTTCTTTCGACTCAGGCGTTAATTGTGGCACATCAATAGGGTTCCCTAGTTGATCCACCGCTACAAAAGTGTAAATTGCTTCATTACATTTTATTTTTCCTTTGTGTTGTTTATTCTCCATCCATACATCAACAATTACCTCCATTGATGAGGTGAAAGCTCGAGATACTTTAGCTTCCAGAGTTACTATGCTTCCTGCTGGAATTGCTTTTGCAAAAGAGACATTATTTACAGATGCCGTTACAACTATCCTTCCACAATGCCTATGTGCTGCAATTGCAGTTGCAATATCCATCCAATGCAATAATCTACCCCCCATAAGGTTGTTCAAATTATTAGTATCATTTGGCAATACAATTTCAGTTGTAATTGAAAGTGACTCGCTAGGTGTTTTTGCTTTCATACGTTTATTTTGTAAGCAACCAAGCAGATGCATTTGCTTGTTGAATTTTGTTTAATGCTAATACAGCTTCTTTTCTATTTTTGTACGATTCATAGCTTACTCTAAGTAGATTTCCTCCCTCAATAATTTCAGCATTGTAGTTCCATCTGGTAAGTTTATCAAGCATTTTATTTGCATTTTTCTGCTCAGAAAATGCTCCAGCTATAATGTAGTAAGTTTTTTGTTGAGTAAAAACTGGAGATTCAACTTCTTCAATAATAGGTGTTTCAATTATTTCAGGTGAAACTTCAATAATATGGTCTTTTACAGTAATTATTTCTACAACTTCAGTTATTTTTTCAGTAGTAGTAAATGGGCTTAAAGTGGCCATTTGTGTGTAAACATTATTGATTCTTTCTTGCTGAGAAATGCTTAAATAAGAAAGAGCAAACAATGGTATTAAAACTGCAACTGCTCTTAATAAAGTTTTAGGATTTCTGCTTTTTGTTCTTATTGTTTGAACTGTAGCTTCAACTTGTTTTTTAGAATCGGATTTACTTGTAACTGGTTTGCTGTAGTTAACTTTCATCCCAAAAGAATCTAAACTATAATTAGTTGAGCTGTCTTGTAAAAAGAGTATATTACCCTCTCTCCCAACTGTAAAAAGTCCAATTTTTTCAATTCTCAATACTTTGGAAGTGTTTAATTTCCCATTGCTTTCATCAGAAAATATTGTTACATTCTGCTTTGCAATATCTTGTGCAACCCCTTCTTGATTTGCGATATGAGAGATTAGTAAGCCATCATTTGTTTTTAAGTTGGTATTAAATAAAACCTGTTTTGATGGTGGCGTTAAAGCCCCAGTAGTTTTATTTAGTTTAGCTGATTGTCTGTTTCCAACAAAACCACCAAACTCTGGTACAATTACACAATCGTGTAAAAAAAGTAATTCTGAAATATAATGCGCTACTGATTTATTCATAGTGCGAAATTAAGGAATTTATCTCATTTGTCGCTTTATTTTTTCAATATCCTCAGGAGTATCAACTGAGATGGCTTCAAAAGTAGTAATTCCAACCTTAATTTTATAACCATTATCAAGCCATCTTAGTTGCTCTAATCTTTCTCTAATTTCGTTTTTACTTTGTGGTAGCTTGCATATATCTTTAAGTGTATTTGTCCTAAAAGCATAAATTCCGATGTGTTTAAAATAAGTGCCTTCACTTGAAATATTTGTTATTTTCCTACAAAAATTTAAAGCATAATTATTGCTGTCAAATAAAGCTTTCGGACTGTTTTTATCAGCTACTAAATTGATGTCATAAATTTGTTTTGCAAGCGTTCCTATTTGAGTTTTTTCATCATTAAAAAGAGCTATGATTTCTTCAATTTGTATAGCGTTGATATAAGGCTCATCTCCTTGAATATTTACAATTATATCATAATTTTTATTTAATTTCTGGGCCACTTCATTACACCTGTCTGTTCCGGATTGATGATTTTTTGATGTTATCATTGCCCTCCCACCAAATTCAATTACATGATTTAAGATTCTTTCATCATCAGTCGCAACAATAATGTCCGAAAGTAGTTCGCATTTTTCACATTGCTCATACACTCTTTGTATCATGCTTTTACCTAAAATATCAGCCAAGGGTTTGCCCGGGAAACGATTAGAAGCATAACGAGCAGGAATAACGCCAATTACTTTCATTTTATATCTTGAAAGCCAATTGCATAGCAAAAGTTCTTGGAGACATCATAGTTGCGGGTCTTGTCATGTATTCTCTGTTGAACAGATTATTAATAATAAATCCAAGTTTAATCATATCGTTAAAATGATAGCCTAACCTAGCATCAATAATAAAATCTCCATTCTTTGCCTTTTCTCTTGCCTCGTTAATTCCAGGTATCCCGTCAAATAATCCTGGAATTCCCTCATTTATCAATTGTGTCGTAAATATTGAGTCTATATTCTGCATAAAGTCGTTATATCTAAAACTTCCTCCAATAGCTATTTTTTTATAGATAATTTCTGCATCAATTTTTGCAATGTGTTGGTATCGATATTTTAAAACTGATTGGTCTGAGCTACTATTAGCATATGTGATAGATTGATCAGTGTTTTCGCTATGATCAAATCCATATGCGTATATTTCATCAGGAGAGAGAGAAAAATGATTCATATAAGTGTATCCGGCTAAAAGATTTAATGCTAAATTATTCGTTATTTTCCCTTGTCCGTTACAGCTTATTTCTATTCCACTAATTTGAGTATTACCAATATTTACTGATTTGAAGCCTAAACCAAGCAATGGGTCTACATCTGGATCTCCCCATTGATTAAAAGAAAATTCCATCATATCATCATACTGCATTAAGAATGCTGATACGTCAATAAACCCTAGCCATTTTCCTTTCTTAATTCCCTGTTTAATTCCAATCTCTGAACTCCATCCGCTTTCTGGTTTTAGTTCAGGATTTGGATATATTTCAAGACCTCCCTGATTAGCACTAATAAACAATTCTGCCATGGCAGGAAAACGAAATCCTTGACCCCAAGAGGCCCTCAAATAAGTAGCTTCGGCAGCTTGATAATTTATCCCGGCTCTAAATACAGGCTTGCTTGCACTAAAATCATTTATAGAATCACCTTCGATTAAATATTTATTGTCAGAATGCAAAGTAAATTGTTCGTATCTAGCTCCAAATGAAATGTTTAAGTTGTTCCATTTTTTATCTAATTGAGCATATAAAGAGTGGTTTTTTTTGTAGTTATTTCCATTAAACAAATCAGAACGTGCATAAATAATTTCGTTAGAAGTACCAGTTGTGATTCGAAAATTATATTTTTCTAAATTCTTTTGCCACTGGTAGTCAGAGTAATAAGTTTCTGATTCATTATCTTGTCCACTATCTTGCCCTTTTGTGCTATTATCATTAATGACCTTTAAATATCGCGTTCGCAAAGAATGTCTGTTATTGCCACTAATGTATGTTACACTAGGATCAATATTATAAGTATCTCCATTAGTATTTGTAATCTCATCATTAAGTGGAATATACGCTCTATCGTACCCATCCCATATTATTGCTGAACCTGTTGTTTGGAATAAGAAGTTAGCATTTAAACCATAAGACAACCCTTCAATATTTTTACTTTTATAAGTTGAATTAATATTAAACCGTTTTCGATCTGTTACTTCCCCTCTTCTATATCCATCATCTGAAAAGATATTTCCTCCTAAAGATAAGTCAAGATTATTTAACTTCATAGCTTGTAAAAATTCAACGCCCTTAAAAGATCTTCTTTTCTCCCCATTCCAATTTAATTCTTCTCTTTCAGGCTTGTCAATTAGACCAAAATGCATATTTACTTTTGTATAGCCAGGAAGTTTGTTTTTATAAATGTCTTTTTGGCTAGGGAATGCTGTTCTTATATTTATCACTCCATTAAGTGCAGATGACCCATAAAGTGCAGATGATGCTCCTTTTAACACTTCAACTTGATTGATATTTTCAGTTGCTATCAGTTTCCATTGCACTTGCCCAGCATCTCCTGAAATTAAAGGCATATCATCAACCATTACTAATACACGAGTCCCCGCACCAAAACTCCAGCCACTTCCTCCTCTAATGTTTGCCTGTCCATCAGTAATATTTACGCCAGGTATTTGATCCATAGCAGTTTGGATATCAGTGGTGTTTTTATTTTCAATCAAGCTAGGTTTTATTACCTCCATTGAAACTGTAATTTCCTCAATTTTCTGCTCAAATCTACCAGCAGAGACAACAACTGTACTTAATTGTTCTGATGAAGGAACTAAAAAAATATCTAGAGTTGTCACCTCATTTTTATTTAAGGATATAGTTTTTACGACCTCATCATATCCAATATACTTAAAAGTAATTTGATGCTCTCCTACATCCTCTAAAATTTGATAGTTCCCATCAAAATCGGTAGCAGTACCGTTTCCATCATTTAGGATAATATTGACACCAATTAATCTTTCAAATGTATTAGCATCCTTTATTGTTCCGCTAATTGTTTGTGCATTTGCTTCAAAAATTAATAATGCAAGTACAATAATAGTATAGGTTTTTCTCATATTGTTGCGGAAATTTTTACAAAGATAAAAAATTGAATGAGAGTTATGGCTTTACCTTTAATTGATGCAATATTTGAAGTTATGTTTTTAATAAAGTAGCTAAGGACTTTTACAAGATGAATTTAAAGCAATAATATTATCTTTTCCAACTAAAATTTATAAGAAGAATATATAATTTTTTTTCTCTTTAGAAAAATAATATACATTTGCCAAAATTTTTAATTTAAAAATAACTAAAACGAAATTTAAAATGGGACAAAAAATCCATGACTTTATGAGTGAAGTAGCCACTAAAAATGCTGGTGAAACTGAATTCTTACAGGCAGTAGAGGAGGTGGCAGAGGCTATTATTCCTTTTATGGAAGAAAATCCGAAATACAATAATAAAATGTTATTGGAAAGAATGGTCGAACCTGAGCGTGTACTTATGTTCAGAGTACCATGGTTGGACGATAACGGAAATACACAAGTAAACAGAGGTTATAGAGTAGAATTTAATTCTGCAATTGGCCCTTATAAAGGAGGATTAAGATTTCATCCTACTGTAAACTTATCTATCCTTAAATTTTTAGGATTTGAGCAAGTGTTTAAAAACTCTTTAACAACATTGCCAATGGGTGGTGGTAAAGGAGGTTCTGACTTTAATCCTAAAGGAAAATCGGATAATGAAGTAATGAAATTTTGTCAATCTTTTATGACTGAATTATGTCGTCATATTGGTCCTAATACGGATGTTCCTGCTGGAGATATTGGTGTTGGTGGTAGAGAAATTGGGTTTATGTTCGGGCAATACAAAAGAATAAGAAACGAATTTACAGGTGTACTTACTGGTAAAGGACAGACTTGGGGTGGTTCTTTAATTCGTCCAGAAGCGACTGGATACGGAAATGTATATTTTGCACAAAATATGTTAGCAGCTAAAGGAGATTCTTTAGCTGGAAAAACGGTTGCAATTTCTGGCGCTGGAAATGTAGCGCAATATGCTTGTCAAAAAGCAACTGAATTTGGCGCTAAAGTGGTAACACTTTCTGATTCTTCAGGATATATTTATGATTCTAACGGAATTAGTGCAGAGAAATTAGCATTTGTAATGGAGCTTAAAAATGTAAAGAGAGGAAGAATTAATGAGTATGCTGATCAATTTGGTTGTGAATTCCATGCAGGAAGACCATGGTCAGTAAATTGTGATATTGCTTTGCCTTGTGCAACACAAAATGAGTTGAATGAAGCAGAAGCAAAAACATTGGTAGCTAATGGATGTATGTTAGTTTCAGAGGGAGCTAATATGCCAACAACTCCTGAAGCAGTTGAGGTATTCCAAAATGCAAAAATCTTATTTGCTCCAGGAAAAGCATCTAATGCTGGTGGGGTGGCTACTTCAGGTTTGGAGATGAGTCAGAACTCACTTAGAATGAACTGGACTAGAGAAGAAGTAGATACTAAGCTGAAGCAAATAATGCAAGATATTCACTCTTCATGTGTGCAGTATGGTACTGATGGCAATCATGTTGATTATGTAAAAGGAGCCAACATTGCAGGATTTGTAAAAGTTGCAGATGCTATGTTGGATCAAGGTATAGTGTAAGTGTTAATTTTTGATTATTTTAAAAAAAATGTTAGACAATTAAAATCAAATAATTCTAATAGTTTACCAACTAAGAATACTATTTTTTTACTTGGTTTAAGTGAATTATTTATTGTAGTTGTTGGAATTCTTTTAGCACTTTATATTGATAGGTGGAACTCTACAAGAAATTTTGAGAAACAATATGAGAATACACTAAGAATAGTTCAACAAAATATCGAAAGTGATATTTTTAATTCCGATGGTGTAATTGCACATTTTAACTCAAGAGATTCTCTACGTCATAATATAATGTTAAATAAATTTGATCGTAAATATTATGAAAATGGTGTTTCTTATTGGCAAAAGGCAATTGTTTTTTATGATCAATTTGAAATTGCTACAGATGGGTATAATTTATTACTTGATATGAATGAGGATATTCCTAATAGATATTATGAGATTAATAAAAAAATCAAAAAATTATATAAGAGAATTCCAAGTATTGATGAATACAATAAGAATTTTAAGGAGATAATTTGGAGTATACATAATGAGTTAACTCATTCATACTGGTTTTGGATTGATGACTATTACGGAAAAATGAGTAAGGAGCAAATAGATTTTTATATTTCTGACCCTTATTATAAAGCTTTAGTTCAAAAAGTTTTAAATGCATCCGCTCTTTTAAATGGACTTGCTAGAGCTCACAGGATTGAGGCTATTGATATTTATAATGATATAAATGAAATACTTGGTCCATCAAAAGATGTTCCTGAAAACATAACATATATCTTAACAGATTCAGTAACTAAAAAATATATTGGAAAATACAAAATGGTTGAAGGGGATACTAGTAAGTGGTTCCCAAAATACTATTCTGACAATTTAATTTTAGAAATTGGACTTAAAGATAGTATTCTATATTTAATGCAAGACAATGAATACGCTAGCAAACTTTATTACTTTAATAGAATAAAACCAAGTAATACGTATCCAATCAAAAAACATCATGTTTTTATTTCAAGTACAGGTTTTTTTGAGTTTTATAAAAATGGCAATCTAAAGGTAGGAGCTGCTGGGCCATATTCAATTTGGGAAAAACAATAGCATTAAAAAAAATACATAATCTTATGTTTAGAAATAATATTTTTACTCCTTTTTATGTAATTTTGTTTGTAATAAAAAATATACGTTATGATAGGTAAATTTCAACAGCAATTAAAGAATGAATTAGCAAGTATTTCAGAGGCTGGATTGTTTAAAAAAGAAAGAATTATTATACAGCCTCAGTCCACAAAAGTTGAGGTGGATACAGGTGAAAAGGTACTTAATTTTTGTGCTAATAATTATTTAGGATTATCCTCTCACCCAGAAGTTGTTAAAGCTGCTAAAGATGCGTTAGATACTCATGGTTTTGGAATGTCTTCAGTACGCTTTATTTGTGGGACCCAAGATATTCATAAACAGCTTGAAAAAAAAATATCTTCTTTTTTATCTACTGAAGACACAATTTTATATGCCGCTGCATTTGATGCAAATGGAGGTTTATTTGAGCCATTATTTAGTAAAGAGGATGCTATTATTTCCGACTCATTAAATCATGCATCAATAATTGACGGTGTTAGACTATGTAAGGCTGAAAGGTACAGGTATAATAATAATGACATGTCTGATTTAGAAGTTCAATTAATTAAATCACAATCTCAAAGAAATAGGGTAATAGTGACAGATGGTGTTTTTTCTATGGATGGATATATTGCTCAACTTGATAAAATTTGTGACTTAGCAGAAAAATATGATGCTCTTGTAATGGTGGATGATTGTCATTCTACTGGATTTTTAGGCCCTACAGGTAGAGGTACTCATGAGCATTGCAATGTTGTTGGAAGAGTAGACATTATAACTGGTACTCTTGGAAAAGCATTAGGAGGAGCAATGGGAGGTTTTACTTCTGGAAAAAAAGAAATTATTGAGATGTTGAGGCAGAAATCACGTCCTTATCTTTTTTCAAATTCTTTAGCACCTTCAATCGTTGGTGCAAGTATAAAAGTTCTTGATATTTTATCGGACTCTACATTTTTAAGAGATAAATTAGAATCTAATACTAAATATTTTAGAGAAAAAATATCTGAAGCTGGTTTTGATATAAAAGAAGGAGTGCATGCAATTGTACCAGTAATGTTGTATGATGCAAAACTTTCACAAATAATGTCGGATAAACTGTTAGAAGAAGGGATTTATGTAATCGGTTTCTTTTACCCAGTTGTTCCTAAAAATCAAGCAAGAATTAGGGTGCAAATTTCTGCAGCACACAGTCGTAAAAATCTGGACAAAGCCATAGCTGCTTTTACTAAGATTGGTAAAGAGTTAAACGTTATAAGCATTAATAGCTAATAATATTTTGCAGAAATAGAAAAAAGTGTAATTTTGCAGCCCTTTTATAAAAGGATTAAAAAAAAAAAATAGTGGATACATTAAGTTACAAAACATTATCAGCAAATAAAGAGACAGCAAACAAAGAATGGTTTGTTGTTAATGCTGAAGGACAAACTCTTGGAAGAATGGCATCAAAGATTGCTAAAGTTTTAAGAGGAAAATATAAAACAAACTTTACTCCACATGCTGATTGTGGTGATTACGTTATCGTTATAAATGCGGGCAAAATTGTTATGACAGGTAATAAAATGAAAGATAGAAGAATCTTTTCTCACACAGGTTATCCTGGAGGTCAAAAGAGAATTTCTCCTGTACAAATGCTTACAAAAGATGAAACTTCTGTTGTAAGACATGCAGTAAAAGGAATGTTACCTGGAAATAAACTAGGAGCCGCTATCTTAAAAAACTGTTATATCTATGCAGGATCAGAGCACGACCAAGAAGCTCAAAAACCAAAAGCTCTTAACTTAAACGATTTAAAATAATTATGGAGACAATTCACACAATTGGTAGAAGAAAAGCTTCTGTTGCTAGAATCTACATGTCAAAAGGAAAAGGAAATATTACTGTAAATGGTAAAGATTTTAAAGAGTATTTTCCAGTTGATACTATGCAGTTTAAATTAGAACAACCATTTAAAATTTCTGACTTAGTTGGAAAATTTGATGTAAAAGTTAATGTAAATGGCGGAGGTAACACTGGTCAAGTTGAGGCAATTCGTTTAGCTATCTCAAGAGCTTTATGTGAGTTAGATGCTGAAAACAGACCTGCTTTAAAGGCTGATGGCTTATTAACAAGAGACTCAAGAGTTGTTGAGCGTAAAAAACCTGGCCAGAAAAAAGCAAGGAAGAAATTCCAATGGGTTAAAAGATAGAAACAATCAATTTATTAATAAATGTTTAGCATCTAAACTATTAGGACAAGTTAATAACTTCTACCTAGCAGTTGCTTAACGAAAAAAGAAAGTAAACATGTCAAGAACAAATTTCAAGGAATTATTAGAAGCAGGTGTGCATTTTGGTCACCTAAAGAAGAAGTTTAATCCAGCTATGAGACCATTTGTGTTCATGGAGCGTAGCGGCATTCATATTATTGATCTTAATAAAACAGTAGCAATGCTTGAAGATGCTGCTGCTGCTTTGAAACAAATAGCAAAATCAGGAAAAAAGATTTTATTTGTTGCTACAAAAAAACAAGCTAAAGGTATTGTTGCTGAAACTGCTGCGGCTTTAAATATGCCTTTTATTACTGAGAGATGGCCTGGTGGTTTATTAACTAACTTTGCTACTATCCGTAAGTCAATTAAAAAAATGCAAACTATTGATAAAATGAAAGAGAATGGAACATTCGATTCATTATCAAAAAGAGAAAGATTACAAATTGACAGACAAAGAGCAAAACTAGACTTAAATTTAGGTAGTATTGTAAAAATGACGAGAATGCCAGAAGCGGTATTTATTGTTGATACAGGTAAAGAGAATATCGCATTGGCTGAGGCTAATAAGCTAGGTATTCGTTCTTTTGCTATGAATGACACTAATACAAATCCTAACTTGGTAAGTTTCCCTATTCCTTCTAATGATGATGCTTCAAAATCAATTCAATGTATTATGTCAATTGTAAAAACTGCAATTGCTGAAGGTTTAGAAGAAAGAGGAGCTGATCAAGAAGCTAAAGCTGTTGAGAAGAAAGAAAAAGCAAAGAAAATTACGGAAGAGAAATAATTCATAAACCTATTTAAAAAAGATATAACATGGGAGCAATTAAAGCGGCTGATGTAGCTAAATTAAGAAAGCAATCAGGGGCAGGAATGATGGATTGTAAAAATGCACTAGTTGAAGCAAATGGAGATTTTGATGCAGCAATTAATGTATTAAGAAAAAAGGGACAAAAAGTAGCAGCTAAGCGTGCTGATAGAGATACAACTGAAGGAATCGCTATTACTAAAATTAATGCTGATAAAACTGCTGGTATAGCAATTGTATTAGCTTGTGAAACTGATTTTGTTGCTATTAATGATTCATTTAAAGCTATGGCTTCCGATTTTGTTAATGTAGCTTTAAATCATTCTGATAAAGACAGTTTTCTTGCGGCGGATTTTGGTGGAATGACTGTTGCTGAAAAATTAACTGAGCAAACAGGTGTAATTGGAGAAAAAATTGAAATTACAGCATTTGAAAGAGTTGAATCTGCTTTTGTAGGTTCATATACTCACGGATCAAAAATTGCAGTTTTAGTTGGATTAAATAATACAGTTGATAATGCTGAGGAATTAGCAAAGGATTTATCAATGCAAGTAGCATCAATGGGTGCAACTACTTTATCTTACAAGGATTTTGATTCCGCATTTGTTGCGTCAGAAACGGAAGCAAGAATTGCTGCTATTGAAAAAGATAATATTGAATTAGGAAGGCTAGGGAAAGCATTAAAAAATGTTCCTCAATATATTTCAATGGTACAATTAACTGATGATGTAATGACAAAAGTAAAGAATGAGGTAGAAGCTAAATTAGCATCTGAAGGTAAACCTGAACAAATTTGGGATAGAATTGTTCCTGGAAAAATGGATAGATTTGTTTCTGATAACACAACTTTGGATCAAGAAATGTGTTTATTAGACCAAGACTTCATTAAAGATGAGAAGAAAAATGTTGCTGATTACATTGCTACTTATGGTGATGTTGCTGTAAGCACTTTCAAAAGAGTATCTTTAGGATAATCTTTATAAATATAGAATCTTAAAACCACTCTTACTAGGGTGGTTTTTTTATATTTAAAAATTCTGATCATCTTAATTTTTACTTTAACTGATTTATCTATCTTTGAAAAACTTTAAAAGCTTTATGAAATACAATAGAATTCTATTAAAACTAAGTGGAGAATCATTAATGGGAGATGGTGAGTATGGTATTGACTCTAAAATGCTAACCAAATATGCTAATGAAATTAATGAAATTATTGCGCAAGGAATTGAGGTCGCAATTGTAATTGGTGGAGGAAATATTTACAGAGGTATCCAATCAGAAGGTGCAGGATTTGATAGAGTTCAAGGAGATTTTATGGGAATGCTTGCTACTATTATTAATGGCATGGCATTACAATCAGCTTTAGAATCAATTAATGTACAGACTAGACTGCTTACTGCTATTAGAATGGAGCAAGTTGCAGAGCCTTACATAAGAAGAAAAGCAATGAGGCATTTGCAAAAAGGAAGAGTTGTCATTTTTGGTGGTGGGACAGGAAATCCTTATTTTACTACAGATACAGCAGCAACATTAAGAGCAATTGAAGTTGAAGCTGATGTGATTTTAAAAGGGACTAGGGTTGATGGAATTTACACAGCTGACCCTGAAAAAGACCCTACAGCTACTAAATATGAAACTATTTCTTTTGATGAAGTTTTCCAAAAGAAACTAAATATAATGGACTTAACTGCTTTTACACTTTGCCAAGAAAATAATTTGCCAATTAAGGTATTTAATATGAACAAAAAAGGCAACTTGATAAAAGTATGTAAAGGACAAAATGTTGGGACATTAGTTAATTTTTAATTTAAAGAAGAATAAAATGACAGAAGAAGTTAATTTTCATTTAGATGTTGCAAAAGAAGCAATGCAAGAAGCATTATCTCATTTAGAAAATATATTAGGTAAAATTAGAGCAGGAAAAGCTAATCCTCAAATGTTACGAACTGTAAGGGTTGATTATTATGGAGTTCAAACGCCTCTTGCCCAAGCTGCAAATGTGTCAACACCAGATGCTCAAACTATTTCAGTCCAGCCTTTTGACAAAACGTTAATTGCTGAAATTGAGCAAGCAATTGTTGATGCAAATCTAGGGTTTAATCCTTCAAATAATGGAGAGAAAGTTATTATTAATGTTCCTCCATTGACTGAAGATAGAAGAAGGGATTTAGTAAAACAAGCTAAAGCAGATATTGAGAATGCTAAAGTTAGCCTTAGAAACATTAGGCATAAAGCAAATGATGAAATCAAGAAGCTAGCTAAAGATGGGCTTTCAGAGGATTTAGCTAGAGATGCAGAAGCAAGTGTTCAAGATATGACAAATAGTTACTCCAAACAAATAGATAATATATTTGCTAAAAAAGAGGATGATATAATGACTGTATAATAAGTAAAATAAATAATAATTTAATGGGAGCTTTTAGCTTCCATTTTTTACGTTACCATCTTTTTTTGCTCTATGTGGAAGTTCCTTTCTAATTTTATTTTAAAAAACAGAATTGTAATTATTATAATGATTACTGTTCTTACCGTTTTTATGGCACAGAAGGGCAGGGAAGCAAAATTGTCATATTCTATGGCAAAATTATTACCTAACGATCATCAGGTAAGTGTTGATTATAACGATTTCCTCAACAAATATGGTTCGCAAAATATATTAGTGATTGCTGTTGAAGATAGTTTGATTACTACTTTAAGTCATCTTAAAAAGTGGGATAAAGTTTCCGAATTCATTAAAAACATTGATGGTGTTGAACAGATAATTTCATTTTCAAACCTTTCTATCCTTCAAAAGGATGCTGATGAAAAAAAATTTACTGTTAAAAGATGGTTTTCTGAGGATATACAAACTGAAGAAGAATTTCAAAAGGCCTTAGCAATTTATCAATCTCAACCCTTTTTTAAAGGATTAATAAATTCAGAAGACAATAAAGTAACTACTTTGTTAATTACACTTGATGAAGAGATGATCCGCTCATCAAGTAGAGAAACTCTAATTTTTTCAATTAAAGATTTAGTAGACAATTATTCTACTGATTTTGGTGTAAAAGCGTATTATTCTGGGTTACCATATATCAGGACAGTTGACTCTTTAAAAGTAAAGAATGAAATCTCAATGTTTATCATGTTTACTTTATTGATTACAGCTCTTATTTTATATTTATTTTTCAAGTCATTTAAAGCAACAATTTCTTCAATTATTGTTGTAATAATTGGTGTAATTTTTTCTTTTGGTTCAATTGCCTTAATAGGATATGAAATCTCTATTCTTATGGCTTTAGTCCCACCAGTTTTAATCGTAATTGGAATCCCGAATTGCATTTTCCTTATCAACAAGTTTCATAGTGAATTTAGATTATCCAATAATAAGGACGAAGCTTTAAGTAAAATGATTCAAAAGATTGGGAATATAACTTTACTAACTAATGTAACTACTGCTTCTGGTTTTGCAGCTTTTATTCTTACAAATAGTGAAACTCTGCAAGAGTTTGGTGTGATAGCATCGCTAAATATTTTATTTATTTTTCTGCTATCTCTTTTTATTATTCCAATTTATTTTAGTTTTTCATCTGCACCAAAAAAGCGACATACCCAGCATTTAGATAAAAAATGGATAAATAATTTAGTTCAATATTTATCATATCTAGTAAAGTATAAAAGAAAGCATATTTATGTTATTACTTTTGTATTGATTTTTGTAGGATTTTTTGGGATAATTCAACTAAAAACAACAGGAAATATTACTGAAGATTTGCCAAAAGAACAAGCATTGTATAAAGATTTAAAATTTTTAGAAAGTAACTTTGGCGGTGTTCTTCCACTAGAGATTTTAGTCAACACAAAGAAGAAAAACGGTTTATTAAAGTCATATAATCTCAGAAAAATAGAGAAATTAAGTGATGTTTTAGAAACTTATCCTGAATTCTCCAAACCCTCATCATATATTGAAGCTGTAAAGTACAGTAAACAAGCATTTTATAATGGCGATTCAACCTTTTACTCCTTGCCTAATAGTCAAGATCAAAGGGTTATTTTAAGTTATTTAAAAAATAGCTCTAAGGGCTTAGGCTTTGGGAATCTTTTGATGGATTCTTTAAAACAAGAGGCTAGAATTTCTTTAAGAGTAGCAGACGTATCGACTTCTAAAATGGACAGTATTTTTTACAGTTTATATCCTAAAATTAATGAAATATTTGACTCGGAAAAGTATGATGTGAATATTACTGGAACTTCAATAGTTTTTTTAAATGGGACTAAATTTCTAATTAAGAACTTAGTTTTGAGCTTGCTTCTAGTTATTATTCTTATCTCTATCTTTATGGCATGGATGTTTAATTCATTTCGAATGGTAGTAGTTTCAATTATCCCAAATTTAATTCCTTTATTACTTACCGGAGCGATTATGGGATATTTTGGAATTGCATTAAAACCATCAACAATTCTTGTATTTTCAATTGCATTTGGAATATCAGTTGATGATACTATCCATTTTTTGGCAAAATACAGACAAGAACTTTTATTGAATAATTGGAACATCACAAAATCAGTATTTTCAGCATTAAATGAAACGGGTGTGAGTATGTTTTATACATCAGTTGTTTTATTCTTTGGTTTTTTTATATTTGTTGCTTCTGACTTTGGAGGAACAATAGCATTAGGATTATTGGTATCCATTACTTTAATGTTGGCAATGCTATCAAATTTATTATTGTTACCGGCATTGCTTTTGTCATTAGAAAAAATTATAAATTATGAGGCGTTTCAAGAGCCATTATTGGATACATTTGATGAGGAAGAAGATATTGAGTTAGATGAACTAAAGGTAAAGCCAAAAGAATAATAATCATGAAAGGAATAGTTTTAGCAGGAGGATCTGGGACAAGATTGCACCCACTTACATTGGTAATGAGCAAGCAAATGATGCCTATTTATGATAAACCAATGATCTATTATCCATTATCTACTTTGATGTATTCAGGTATAAATGAAATTTTAATCATCTCTACTCCACATGATTTGCCGTTATTTAAAAAATTATTAGGTGATGGTAGTCGCATTGGCTGTAAACTTGATTACAAAGTACAGGAAGTTCCAAATGGATTAGCTCAAGCTTTTGTTTTGGGAGAAGAATTTATTGGAGATGATAAAGTATGTTTGATACTGGGAGATAATATTTTCCAAATGAAAGTAAAAACTTTGCAAGATTGTAGATCTGTTAATGGAGGAATAGTTTTTGGATATCATGTTCATGATCCTGAAAGGTATGGTGTAGTTGAATTTGATAAAGATTTCTCTGCGCTATCTTTAGAAGAAAAACCAGCCAATCCAAAATCTAATTATGCAGTTCCAGGGCTTTATTTTTATGATAATTCAGTAGTGGAGATTGCAAAAAAAATAAAACCATCAGCAAGAGGAGAATATGAAATTACTGATGTAAATAAAGATTATTTGAGAAGAAAACAATTAGAAGTTAAAGTATTAGGAAGAGGTGCGACTTGGTTAGATACAGGAACATTTGCATCTTTAATGCAGGCCAATCAATATGTTCAAGTAATTGAAAAAAGGCAAGGAAGAAAAATTGGATGTATAGAAGAAGCGGCATATAGAATGGGGTATATTAATGCTGCTAAACTTTTAGAAATAGCCGAGCCATTACGAAAGAGTGGTTATGGAGAATATCTTGTAAATTTGGTCAAAAAATAATGAAAAATTTAACTGAGCTTGGCGCAATAATTGAGAATAAGGTAGGAAAGTTATCTTATCCTCAATCTCCTGATTTTCTTTATAGTCCCATAGAATATATTATGGGGCTTAAAGGCAAGCGCATGCGCCCTATTTTAGTTTTAATGGCTCATCAGCTTTTTGATGAAAATTTAGATAAAGCAATTTCACCAGCATTATCAATTGAGGTGTTTCATAATTTCACTTTACTACATGATGATATTATGGATAAAGCACCACTTAGAAGAGGAAATGCAACGGTTCATGAAAAGTGGAATGAAAATGTAGCTATTTTATCAGGTGATACTATGATGATTCAAGCTTATCAATTATTAAGCAAAGTAGATGATGAAAAATTGAGAAAAGTTTTAGATGTTTTTAGTAAAGCTGCTACCGAGGTTTGTGAAGGTCAACAGTGGGATATGGATTTCGAAACCCAAAATAATGTTGAAATATCGGAATATATTAAGATGATAGAATATAAAACTGCAGTACTTTTAGCAGCATCATTACAGATTGGAGGAATTACTGGAGGAGCATCTATTCAAGAACAAGAAAATCTTTATGAATTTGGTAGAAATATTGGAATTGCATTCCAGCTTAAGGATGATTTACTGGATGCATTTGGTAATCCTGATACATTTGGTAAGCAAGTAGGTGGAGATATTATGTCTAATAAAAAAACCTATCTGTATCTTAAAGCTTTAGAAGAAGCTTCTGATACACAGAAAAATGAACTTGAAAAATATTTTTCTATTTCAGATACGTCTACTGAAAAAGTGAATGCAGTAAAAAAGATATTTAATGATTTAAAGATACAATCCTTTATTATTGATTTGATGAAAGAATATCAAATGAGAGCAATGATGCATTTAGATGCAATTGAATCTTCAAATAAAGAGCCGCTTATCGCTTTTTCTGAAAAATTAATGGATAGGATTTCGTAATTTTAATTCTCTTAAAATCAAACCTATAAAACTAGTATTTTTTAATTAAAATAGATAGTTTTGCATACTCAATTTAGCAATAAATAATGGATAAATTTTCCTTTTTAGGAGCGCTACATACAGGAATGATTGAAGAAATGTATCACAACTATCTTCAAGACCCTAAAAGTATTAGTGAGGAGTGGTCAAATTTCTTTAAAGGTTTTGACTTTGCAAAAGAAGTATATTCTGAAGATGATGTGCCCCAAATTTTCCAGAAGGAATTTAAGGTAATTAAATTGATTGATGCCTACCGAAAAAGCGGTCATTTATTTACACAAACAAACCCAGTCAGAGAAAGAAGACAATATTCCCCTACTTTAGACTATAAGAATTTTGGGCTAGAGGAATCTGATTTGGCAATTGAGTTTCAAGCAGGAGAGCAAGTTGGAATTGGAGTTTCAAAACTCTCAGATATTATTAAACATCTAGATCAGGTATATTGCCAGTCTATAGGTGTAGAATACATGTATATTCGTGATCCGAAAGAAATAGATTGGATTAAAAATAGATTGCATAAAAACTCGAACACGCCAAAGTTTAAAGCAAAACAAAAGAAACATATTCTACATAAATTAAACCAAGCTGTTGCTTTTGAAAACTTCTTGCACAAAAAATTTGTAGGGCAAAAAAGATTTTCATTAGAAGGCGCAGAATCTTTAATTCCAGCATTGGATGCTTTAGTCGAACATAGCTCAGATTTAGGAGTGGAGGAGTTTGTAATGGGCATGTCGCATAGAGGAAGATTGAATGTATTGGCTAATATTTTTAACAAGACTTACAAAGAAATTTTTTCAGAGTTTGAGGGGAAATTATACGAAGATGATAATATTTCTGGAGATGTAAAATATCATTTAGGATTTACTTCTATGCAGAAATGCAGTAACGGAAATAATATTAAGTTAAACTTAACTCCTAATCCTTCTCACTTGGAGGCTGTTAATCCTGTTGTTGAGGGTATTACTAGAGCAAAATTAGACAGTAAATATTGTGGAGATGTAAAGAAGATTTTGCCAATTTTACTACATGGTGATGCTGCACTTGCAGGGCAAGGAGTAGTATATGAAGTTATCCAGATGGCTCAGTTAGATGGATATCAAACAGGAGGGACTATTCATATTGCAGTGAATAACCAAGTTGGATTTACTACCAATTATTTGGATGCTAGGTCGAGCACCTATTGTACAGATGTTGCAAAAGTAACCTTGTCGCCAGTACTTCATGTAAATGGAGATGATGTGGAGGCAGTTGTTCATGCTTTGCAGTTGGCAGTTGAGTACAGACAGCAATATCAAAAAGATGTATTTATTGATTTATTATGTTATCGAAAATATGGGCATAATGAAGGAGATGAGCCAAGATTTACACAACCAAAATTATATGAAACAATTTCAAAACATAAAAATCCTAGAGAGATTTATAAGGAGAAATTGATGAATGAAGGAGTTGTTGAAATAGGCATTGCAAAAGAATTAGAAAAAGATTTTCAGGATTTATTACAAGATAGATTTGATGAAGCAAAGGAAATTAAAAAGGCAAAAATCACGCGTTTCTTAAAGGAGGAATGGAGTGAAGTAAAAAGAAATTTTACGCCTGATTTTAAGGGTTCGAAAGCTACAAATATTGGGCAAGAAAAATTATTAGTATTGTCAAAGTTTTTGTATGATGTTCCAAAGGCTGGTAAGTTATTTAAGAAAACTAGAAAGCTATTAGCCGATAGAAAGAAAATGATTGTAGATTCTGATTCTTTGGATTGGGCTATGGGGGAATTATTAGCTTACGCCTCTTTGTTAGATGAAGGGCATGATATAAGATTAAGCGGCCAGGATGTAGAAAGAGGTACTTTTTCACACAGGCATGCTATACTTAAAGTGGAACAATCTGAAGAAGAAGTTTGTCCTTTGAACAACATAAGTACAACTGCTAAATTTGAAGCCTATAATTCTTTACTTTCAGAATATGGAGTACTAGGTTTTGATTATGGCTATTCCATAACTTCACCAAATACATTAACCATTTGGGAGGCTCAATTTGGAGATTTCTCTAATGGAGCTCAAATTATGTTGGATCAGTTTATTTCTTGTGCAGAGGATAAATGGAAGGTGATGAGTGGCTTGGTAATGTTATTACCTCATGGATATGAAGGGCAGGGGGCTGAGCATTCTTCTGCAAGGTTAGAGCGTTATTTACAGATGTGTGCTAAGTATAATATGCAGATTGTGAATTGCACTACTCCAGCAAACTTTTATCATGTAATGAGAAGGCAATTGAAGAGAGAATATAGAAAACCATTGGTTGTATTTACTCCTAAGAGTTTATTGAGGCATCCTAAATGCGTTTCTTCTATTACGGATTTGGCTGATGGAAAGTTTGAAGGAATTATTGACGATACAATCAATCCGAAATCAGTAGATAAACTGGTATTATGTAGTGGAAAAATCTACTATGAGTTATTGGATAGAAGAGAGCAAGAGGCAGTTGAAGACGTAGCTTTAGTTAGGGTAGAGCAATTGTTTCCCTTAGATAAAGCATACATAAAAAAGCTGATAGATAAATACAATGCCAAAGAGGTAGTTTGGGTACAAGAAGAACCAGAAAATATGGGTGCTTGGACATTCATTTTATCTGATTTAAGAACGCTTAGAATTCATGTTATTGCAAGAGAAGCATCAGCAGCAACTGCTAGCGGCTCTAGTAAAACTTCAGCGGCAGAACAAAACGAATTAATTAATAAGGTTTTTAAAAAATAAGACATGTTATTAGAAATGAGGGTCCCAAGTCCGGGAGAATCAATATCAGAAGTAGAAATTGCAGAATGGCTAGTAGAAAATGGTGATTATGTAGAGAAAGACCAGTCTATTGCAGAGATAGATTCTGATAAAGCAACTTTAGAATTGCCTGCAGAGGAAAGTGGAACAATTAAAATTGTCGTTGGTGATGGAGAAACGGTTGCTGTAGGAGCTGTAGTTTGTATTATTGATACTTCTCAAAAAGGGGAGGCTAAAGTAAAATCAACTAAAGAAATAATTATAGAAAATCCAAGATCTCCTGTGAAATCTGATACAGATTTAATAAGAGCAAAAGCAACTCCATTGGCATCTGCAATGATTAGCGAACATGATATTTCTGCAAAAAAGTTGAGGGGATCAGGGGAAAAAGGAAAAATAACAAAGACTGATGTCTTAGGTGTAATAAAGGGGACATCAACAGAAGGACCAAGAGGAACATCCAGAAAGAAAATGTCATCACTAAGACGGAAAATTGCGAGTAGATTGGTATCTGTTAAAAACGAAACGGCAATGCTTACTACTTTTAATGAAGTAGATATGACTGCAATATTTGATATTAGAAAACAGTACAAAGAACAGTTTAAGGAAAAATATGAAGTTGGTCTAGGATTCATGTCCTTCTTTACTAAGGCAATTACTACTGCTTTGCAAGAGTTTAAGGATGTAAACGCAATGATTGATGGAAATGAAGTAATCCACCATAATTATACTGATATTGGTATTGCGGTAAGTGCGCCAAAAGGATTGATGGTCCCTGTAGTAAGAAATGCAGAATTGATGAATTTCGAAGAAATAGAATCGGATATTAAGCGTTTGGCAGTTAAAGCCAGAGATGGAAAAATTACGATTAATGAAATGTTAGGCGGCACCTTTACAATTACAAATGGAGGTGTGTTTGGCTCTATGCTTTCTACTCCTATTATTAACCCACCACAGTCTGCAATTTTAGGTATGCATAATATTGTAGAGCGACCAATGGCGATAGATGGAGAGGTTAAAATTAGACCAATTATGTATGTGGCACTTTCCTATGACCATAGAATTATTGATGGAAAAGAATCGGTTGGTTTTTTAGTAAGGGTAAAAGAGTGTTTGGAAGACCCAACTACTCATTTGATGGATGGTGATGTTAAAAAATATTTAGGATTGTAGCAAATTTTTCTTAGAATTTTTGGGTCGAAGTTTATAAACATGCACACCTTAATCATCCTTAATGTTGTTAAAACAGAGTAAGTCCTTTTATTTCATTATTAACTTAATCTCTTTTTTACATTTTTTCCAAAAAGAAAAGAATGAGGAGTGGTATCCTTTTACAGAAAACATCCAGTCTCTAGGTTCTTGAATTCCATTGTAGTTATAATTTAAAGGGTGTTCTTTAAATATAATTTTTTGGTGATTATAATTATTTTGAAGTTCATGAAACTCACCAACAAATAATTGTACATTTGGTATGTTTTTTTGTGATAGTGAAATCATGAATTCAATAGTCTTTTGAGCAATAGGATAATTAAAAAAAATAGAGGGTTCTAGTAGTAGAATTCTATTTGCAACAATACCTTTCTTCCAATTAGGGTCTAAATTATAGAAATTATATAATAGAGTTGGTACTTTTTCATTAAAATCTATTGATTGTTGTTTTGGTAGAGGAGTTTTTAATTTTATCAGTGATGTTTCTTTTAGAATATCAGGTGTTTCTATTCTTGCTAATTCTTCATATGAAATATCTAGAAAGGTTGTTTTTTGATTTGTAAAACAATATTTATTTATGTTGTCCTGGTTTACAATATATTTTTTATTGGCATTTGTACCTGCGACCCATTGCCAGCTTAAAGCATTGCTTGCCCAATCTGCGTCAAGTAAATGATAATACATCCATTTTGCAGGAATTTTCCAATGATTTTGTCCAATATTGCATGTTATTGAGGCAATGTACATTCTTAGGTGGTTATGAATATAACCCGTTTTATAAAATTCTTTTATAGCTGTATCAATAGCGTGTATTCCAGTCTCTCCTCGATTAATGGCAGTTGATATAGAATGGTTTGAAACTGGATATTGTTTATGCTTTAAGTCATGATTAATCGCATCACCTTTTGCAGTCCATATTTGTTGCCAATAGTCTCTCCAGGCTAATTCTTGAATGAATTTTTCAATCATATTAGGATGATATCCTCTATTTAGTAATTCTGAAAATATAAATTTTGTTGAAATTACACCTCTAGAAATGTATGGGGAAAGATAGCTGACAGCGCCATTAATATAGTTTCTAGTTGTACCATATCTAATTGGATCTATTTTACGAATACGCTGTAGAATCTCTGAGTAAGAAGTGGGGAATATAGAAACTTGTTGATTAAATAACTTCATTTATCGTTTACTTATTTTATTTCCAGTTATATTTTTTTGTCTTTGACATTTAAAACGAGTTATTTCTGGATGTCTTTTTTTTAAGTGCTTTAAACTGACTTTACTGTTTACACGTTTTCTCCATCGCTTAAAGCTAGACACTTTTAAATTCTTCCTCATAATATGTATAACTCCACTTTCAGGCAATCCAAACTGCAACTTTATAGCTTCAAATGGAGTTCTGTCTTCCCAAGCCATTTCTATTATTCTGTCAATCTGTAGTTCATTGTAGTTCATCTATTTTATTTTTACAAAAGTACAATTATAAATTTATGCATAACTTTTATAAAGAATAATTATGCAATTAATTTTTTTTTTGTATTTTTGTGCATTATTAATCAAAAAAAAAAATATGTTATTATCAATTATGGAACCAATAGCACCTGACAATTATGTAGCTTTTACATTTTTTCTAGGTTATATTGCAATGTTTGCTGCCTCTATCTTTTTCTTTGTTGAAAGAGGAAGCGTAGACAAAAAATGGAAGATGTCATTATTAGTATCAGCACTAATTACAGGTATTGCTGCTGTACATTACTATTATATGAGAGATTACAATTTAGCTACAGGTGATTCACCAACATTCTTTAGATATGTTGATTGGATATTAACTGTGCCCCTTATGTGCGTAGAATTCTATCTATTAACAAAATTAGCAGGAGCTACTAAGAAATTATTATGGAAGCTAATATTTGCATCAACTTGGATGCTTGTTTGTGGTTATATTGGAGAAGCATTTAATCCTGGAGGTGACGCTGCAACTAGTCATTCTGTAACTTGGGGTATATTATCTACTGTTGGGTATTTATACATTCTATATACTGTGTGGATAGGAGAAGTTGCGTTGTTGGCTGAAAAAAGTAACTCTGAGACAATTAAGAAAGGAGTTCGCTCATTAGCTTGGTTTGTTTTAGTTGGCTGGGCAATATATCCAATAGGCTATATGTGTATGGATGGTGGATGGTTAAGTAGTATTATGGATCCAGCATCTATCGATGTATGGTATAATATTGCTGATGCAATTAATAAAATTGGGTTTGGTTTAGTTGTTTACACAATTGCTATTTCTGAGTCGAATAAGCAATTAGCGAATTAATAAGTTACAACAAAATTAAATTAGAGCAGGGTATTACCCTGCTCTTTTTTTAACTATGAATAAACTACTTTTTATTTATATAGTTATTTGTTACTTAATTGCTTCGGTTTTTACTCTAGAAAATACAATTACTATTCAAAATCAACTTCTTGGCAGTTCAATACTAGTAATTATTTTTGGAATTCCGCATGGAGCAATAGATAATATACTTTTTCTCACAGAAAGTAATTTATCTAAAAAAGTATTTTATTTATTATATTTCCTGAGTATGCTATTATACTGTTTTTTATGGTTTATATCACCTTTGTACTCTTTTATATTTTTTCTTTTTATGTCTGCTTACCACTTTGGAGAATCTCAACTATCAAATTATAACATTGAAATAAATTTTTCAAAGTTTATATTCTTAATTTGGGGAGTTGCATTAATTTCAACTTTATTCTTATATAATGCTGAGGAATTATCAAATTTATTTAATAGTTATGATGACACTTCAAATTTTAGTATAATATTTAAATATAATGTTTTAGATTTTTTATTTTACTCAAGTAATTTTGTAATAGTTTTATCATTATTATACTTAAAAATTAATAAGTTAATTACGAACGAAATATTTAGTACTGAGCTTTTTCAAATTATACTTTTACATATCACTTTTTTTATCTTTCCTGTAATTATAAGTTTTACTCTTTATTTTGTATTTCTTCATTCAATTAAGGTTCTTCTACAAGAGTATAGCTACTTAGAACAAAAAATATCTGGGTTAAATCTTATGAAATTCATTAAATTATTAGCACCATTTACCTTGCTTTCATTATTCTTCTTTATTATATTTATTTTAATTTCTAATATTTATAATATTGATATCTCATTGTTACTATTTTTAATAATTAGTATCTCTGTTATAACGCTCCCTCATTCAATATCGATGACAAGTTTTTACGATAAAATTAATTTTAAATAATACTATAAAATGTTACTTGAAGTAATCCAAAAAGATATTGATATAAATGATTTCGTTAATGACACCTGCGGTAAAGAATTTACAATAATCAATAGAATTGTTAAAAATAATTATGGGTCGTGTCGATATAAATTATTAAAAATAAAACCTATCAAATTTAATATTGATTTAGAAAAATATACCGAAAGCATTTATCTTAATTTTGATTTAAGAACAAATGGAATTGTATTTTATTTTAGACATAAAAACACAGAATATGTTGAGTTTTGTAAATTCAATCAATTCTCATTTCAATCAAATGATGATTCATTTATCATACAAACTGACAAAAATATTTATGACTTGAAAATTTTAGATAAATTAAAACACAAAAGATTTCTTGTTAGGCTTTATAAGTTTAAAATTGAATCTGAAAAAATAAAATGAAAAGACCATGGAATCGTATAAATCCTAATGTTTATAGTTTAATGACTTCATGTGAGGAAGCAGGTTACAACATGAATATTTGCACTTATGTATCTGTTGTTAATATCAAACCAAAAATATATTTAATTTCTATAGACAAAAGTACTTTAACATACAAAAATTTAACTAACAAACCAGTTAGTATTGTTTTGCAGTCGTTAAGTATAAAAAACATTAAACTAGTTAAATTGTTAGGTAAAAAATCAGGTTTTACTTACAACAAACAAAAGTTCCTTGAGAATAGAAAGCTCACTTCTGTTTGGAAAGGCAATAATGTTTTAAATGATTGTTGTTTTTTAATCGAACTTCATAAGTTAAAAGAAATACATGAAATGAATGACCACTGTATATTTACATTTGAGGTTAAATCATTTGAAAATATTAGTGATGATTTTTTATTATTTCAAAGTTTAATAGAAAATAAAATTATTTTATGATTACACAATAATGATAAAAATTATTGATTTATTTCATGCAAAAGTTTTTTCAGAAAAAAATATTAAAAATTTTGAAAAACTTATTCTTTATTTTGCTGTTGGCGGATTTTTAATTCACTTAGTACTCGTTTTTTTAAACCTAAAGTATAACATTAATTATTTTGTTGGACTTGATAATTTATTATCTAATCCTATTTCTGCACTTTATACGCCCTTCTCTTTTATTTTAGTTTATGAAGCCTTTTTACTTATTTTTTATTTCCCAAGATCTTTCACTACATCTATAGCAAAAGAGTATGAAATAATTTCACTAGTTTTGATTAGAAAAATTTTTGAGGATATTCCTGAGTTAAATCTTGATTCAGGAATCTACAATCAACAAAGTTTATTATTATTATATGATTTGATTGCTATAATTATAATATTCTACTTAATATTTTTATTTAAAAAGACTATTTCAACTATACCTAAAAGAAAGCCTAATAAAAATTTAGTTCGTTTTATTTCTTACAAAAAAACTCTTAGCATTATCTTATTACCACTCCTTCTTATTCTATGTATTTCAAATTTATTTGATTGGACTTATTCAGTTTTTATAAATAATGAAATTGTAGAAAATATTAATGCAGTTTTCTTTATCGATTTTTTTACTGTTTTAATTCTAGTAGATGTATTTGTTCTGCTAATCTCTTTTCAGTACACTGATAAATACCATCAAATAATAAGAAATACAGGTTTTATTATTTCAACTATTTTATTACGATTGTCATTTAGTGTCAGTGGAATATCAAGTATTTTGATTCTAATAATAGGTATTATATTCGGCTTAATAATTTTAAGAATTTATCGTCTTACAGAATTGAATTCTAATTAATTTTATAAGTTTTTTTGGTAGGCACTGCGGTCTTAAGTTCGAAATTTTTTAGGAAAGTATTGAATGTAAGTTTCTAATCTTACTCACCTGCCACTTTTCACTTTTTTGCTAATAAATATTTATTGTACATTTGGTTAGCAAAATACTTTACGAAATTAGCTTTATATCAGAAACTGTACAGGACTTAAAAGTTAGAATGTTTAATGTAGTTGGAGAGGAGTTGATAGCTCATGACTTGTAGCAGTTTATTGGTGAGTAGAATAATCAGATTAACTTAGAAGATAATACTAAAGGTATCTATTTCTTAGAGATAGAGACAAATGATGGGATTATTAATAAAAAGCTAATCTTATAATAAGTTAACAAAGAGCAGGTTTTAAAACCTGCTTTTTTTAATACATTTGCTGTGTAGCTCTGATGCATAAAATAGCGAGGGACCCTATTCGGGTACCTTTGATCATGTCATCTCTAGTAGGATATAGTACTGCTACAACGATATTTTTCTCTTTTATACTTCCCAAGTATCACCACTATTAAATAAATCATTTGAGGATTTAAATTTAGTAGTTTTAATGTTGTGTTCTAACTGGGAGATAAGTCCCTCATCAAATGTCATAGTTTTAACTTTTCGTATCACCCCCATTGCTACAGGAAAGTTAGGAGAATGCATAGTAGCTAGCATCATGTGTAAAGTAATATTTTCTTCTTGCGCATTATGTACTAAAATATCATCTTCTGTAATTCCATTTTTCCCTATTGTAACTATTTCTAGTTTTAGCCCATTCAATATTATACCTTTGTCCATTTCTCTCCCAAATATCATAGCCTTACCATCTTCTAGCCATAGTTGCATGTCGTGTTTTACATCTTTACCAGTAATATTTCCATGGGTTTTGTCGTTAAAAATAACACAGTTTTGCAAAACCTCAATTAAGGATGTTCCTTTATGTGCTTCTGCATCTAAGAATATTTTCTGCATAGCTTTTGGGTTGGTGTCTGGTACTCTTGCTATAAAAGTTGACCCAGCACCTAAGGCAAGTTTTGCTGGTATAAACGGATTATCAGTTGTTCCGTGTGGGTTTGATTTTGTTTTTATTCCTGTTGCAGAAGTTGGTGAAAACTGACCTTTTGTTAGTCCATAAATTTCGTTATTAAACAAAATAATATTAATGTCAATATTTCTTCTTAAAGCATGAATAAAATGATTTCCACCAATAGCAAGAGCATCTCCATCACCCGTTATTTGCCATACTTTTAGTTTTGGATTTGCTAATTTTACTCCTGTTGCTATAGCTGGAGCTCTACCGTGTATTGTATGAAACCCATAAGTATTCATGTAATATGGGAATCGAGAAGAACAACCTATTCCTGCAATAAAAACATAATCTTCTTTATTTGTTTCTAGCTGAGGTAATGCTTTTTGCATTGCTCGTAATATGGCATAATCTCCACATCCAGGGCACCATTTTATCTCCTGATCAGAAACAAAATCTTTATTACTTAACTTCTTTATTTCTAGCTCTGACATAATTAGGATATTAAAGTGTTAAAGTGCTCTTTCAAGTCAGTTGTTTTAAATGGCAATCCCTGTATATGATTAAATTGTTTAAATTGAAAAGTATCGTGTTTTGATTTTAATAAATCAACAAACTGCCCATTATTTAACTCACAAACTACTATATTTTTAAAGTTCTTAAATATCTCAGCCGTGTTTTTAGGTAAAGGATTAATATAATTGAAATGTGCTAACGATACTTTCTTTCCTTCTTCTCTTAATTCTTTTACTGAAGTATAAAGTGATCCGTATGTTCCCCCCCATCCTATCACTAATAAATCCCCACTTTCATCACCATAAATTTTTTGTTTGGAAATAAAATCAGCAACTCTTTCTACTTTCTTGGCCCTTAGGAAACACATTTTTTCATGGTTTTCTGGCTCGTAAGAAATATTACCTGTAATGTCTTCTTTTTCTAATCCTCCAACTCTATGTTCAAGCCCTTTAGTGCCAGGCAAGGCATGCTTTCTGGCTAATTTTTTTGTATCTCTAGCATAAGATTGCCATTCTTCACCCTCTTTTGCAACAAATGGAGTGATATCTGGCATATCTTTTACGGATCTTATTTTCCAAGGGCCGGCCCCATTCCCTAGATATCCATCACTTAATAAAACTACAGGAGTGTTATGTTCTAAAGCTAATCTTGACGCTTCAAATGCCCAATCAAAACAATTTGATGGAGTAGACGCTGCAAGAACAATTACTGGACTTTCCCCATTCCTACCATACATTGCTTGAAATAAATCAGATTGCTCAGTTTTAGTTGGTAATCCTGTAGATGGACCTCCTCTTTGCACATCAATAACTACTAATGGTAATTCTGTAATCATGGCTAGCCCTAAGGCCTCTCCCTTAAGTGCAAGTCCAGGCCCTGATGTAGTTGTAATTGCTAAATCTCCTGCAAAACTTGCTCCTAATGCAGAACATATAGCGGCAATTTCATCTTCTGCCTGAAAAGTTTTGATACCTAAGTTTTTATGTTTTGCTAGTTCATGTAAAATATCTGAGGCTGGCGTGATAGGATAAGAACCTAAAAATAATTGTTTATTGGCTTTTTCTGCGGCTGCTATAAATCCCCATGCAGTTGCTTGATTTCCCATTATATTTCGGTAAGTACCTTTTTCAATGTCTGCTTTTGTTACCGTATAAGATGAGGGCAAAGCCTCTATTGTATTTGCAAAATTATAACCTGCATGAAGTACTTTGATGTTGGATTCAACTACTAAAGGTTTGCTTTCAAATTTGTTTTGTAAGAATTTTTTGGTTCTTTCCATAGGTCTATTAAACATCCAATAAACCATGCCTAAAGCAAACATATTTTTTGCTCTTCTTATACTTTTTCCATCAAGCCCAGAATCTTTTAGCGTTTCTTGAGTTAAGTTAGCAATAGGGGCTTCAACAATATTAAATCCTGAGAACGACCCATCTTCTAAAGGATTGTTTTCATATCCCGCTTTATCTAAATCTTTTTTTGCAAATGAGTCACTATTTATAATAATAGTTCCGCCTTTTTTAATCCAGTTTTTATTAGCCTTCAAGGCTGCAGGATTCATTGCAACCAATACGTCCGCCACATCACCAGGAGTATTTATTTCAGTATTTCCGATATGAACTTGGAAACCTGAAACTCCAGCAACTGTTCCTAAAGGAGCTCTAATTTCAGCAGGAAAATCAGGAAAAGTAGCTAAATCATTTCCTAGAAGTGCAGAGGTTTCAGTAAACTGACTTCCTGTAAGTTGCATCCCATCACCAGAATCACCAGCAAATTTGATTACCACCTTTTCTAGATCAATAACTGTAGAGTCTTTATTCATTGTATTAATAATGTAATTTTCCTTACAAAAGTACAGATGATAATCAACTTTAATAGTATTTTCTATTTTTATTTTATCACTTTATTAACCTTCGTAAATGATTGTTTAGAATTATTATAAATTTCAATACTAGTGTACTATGAGGCTATATAATATATATCTTTGCAATATAACTTATTAATAAATTAAATATATGGCAATTAAGATAACTGATGATTGTATCAATTGTGAGGCTTGTGAACCTGAATGTCCTAATAATGCAATTTACGCACCTGAAGAATCATGGAGATTTTCTGATGGTACAACTATGTCTGATGATTCAGAAAAAGAAGCAGTATCAGATGAGTTTTTTTATATAGCTACTGATAAATGTACTGAATGTAGAGGATTTAATGAAGAGCCAGCTTGTGCTGCTGTTTGTCCAGTTGACTGTTGTGTTGATGATGAAGATAATGTTGAGACTGAGGAAGAACTTATGGCTAAGAAAGAAAGATTACATGCTTAATTAAAAGTCAGTAATAATAAAAAAGGAGAGCATTTGCTCCCCTTTTTTTATTCTGCAAAAAAGTATCTAAAATCAATACTGATAAAATTACCTAACATCTCTAAGTAGAAATTACTAGCATCATTAAAGTTTGTTAATTCATATTCAGGAACTACATAAGCGATATTTTCAAATGGCCTATGCAAACTTGCTCCAAAATAGTAATTGCCTTTATCAATTGTTCGATATTCTAACCCTACATTTGCTAATAAGGCCATATAACCTCCATGCTTTCTATACGTATTTTGATAAAAACCTTCAATTTTATTTCCTTCTGATTTAATATCAGAAGCAAGAGTATTATAAGAAATTCCGAAAGCAGCATTTACAAACCAATCTTCTTTAATTTGAACATAAGCCAATAATTGCAAAGGCAATTCGTAAGTTCTCATTCCAAATTCAGAGTAGTCATCAATAGAAATGCTATCACTTTTTAAGATGCCTAATTTATAATTTCTTTGGATGTAATTAAGTCCTGATTCAACTGAAAAAGTGTGGTTGATTTTATGTCTGATAACCATACCCATTGAATATGAGTATTTAGGTTTTAAGTCAAAAAAGTAACCTTCAGAATTGCTTTCTATATTTGAAGCGTCAAAAAAAGAAATAGGAATAATTGGCTTGTATTGTAAGCCAAAAGTTGTTTCTGATTTTTGTGCTTTAAGACTTGAAAAGCAAATTGTAAATAGTAAAATTAATAACCTATTGTTCATTTGCAACTACAACAATATCAGGGTTAATCTTTTGTTTCAATAATGATTCTATTCCTCCTTTTAAAGTGCTAGTTGCTGAAGGGCAACCACTACATGCCCCTTTTAAATCAACTGAAACAATATTATCAATATAGGAATGTAATGTAATTGCTCCACCATCACTTTCTACTGCAGGTTTAATATATTCATCTAAAATTGCAATCACTTCTTTTTCATTATCAGAATACTCTTTAATAATTACTATTTTTTCATTAGTATCATCTTCTTTATTTGAAGTACCTGTTTCTTCAGAAATATGTTCAGTATAATTCTTTATCCCCTCAGAATTCAAATGGTCAGCAATAAATATCCTTAATTGCATAGCAATATCTTCCCATTCAATAGTATCTTTCTTAGCAATTGAAATAAAATTAGAACTTATATAAAGACTTTTGATAAAAGGAAATTTCATTAATTCTTCTGCAATAGTAATTCCTTGTGTTTCTTGGATGCTATTAATTTCAATACTTTTATCTGCCAACATCCTGTTTGAAACAAATTTCATCACTTCAGGATTTGGAGTACTCTCAGCATAGATGCTATAATTCATAATTGTTTATTTTTGGCAAAAATACAAACTTAAAAATCTATGGCATTAATAAAAGAGGTAAAAGGTAAGCAACCAGTTTTTGGAGAAAATATTTATTTAGCAGATAACGCAACAATAGTTGGGGAGGTAGAGATGGGAGATGATTGTAGTGTTTGGTTTTCAGCAGTTGTTAGAGGTGATGTTAATTCCATCAAAATTGGGAATAAAGTAAATATACAAGATGGGGCAGTTGTGCATTGTACTTATCAAAAAGCAGCAACTATTCTTGGGAATAACGTTTCTGTAGGGCATAATGCTTTAGTACATGGTTGTACTATAAAGGATAATGTGCTTATTGGGATGGGCTCCATTGTAATGGATAATGTGGTAGTAGAGAGCAACTCAATAGTTGCTGCTGGAGCTGTAGTTTTAGAAGGGACACACATTGAATCTGGAACAATTTATGCAGGAGTTCCAGCTAAAAAAGTAAAAGAACTAAATGAGGAACAAACTGCAAGATTAATTGAAGGAATTTCAGATAATTATGTGATGTATTCTTCTTGGTTTAAAGATTAAACAAAAAGGTTTACTTCTTCTAATTTGATGTTTTCTTGAAAGAAAAATTGAGCGCATTTTTCAAATGATTTTGTGTAATTAGAAACATAAAAATGATGCTCAGTTTTTGTTAAGTAATTTAGTAAATTCTCTTTCTTCAGCTCATTTGCAATATGAATTGCTACTATATTAGCCGAGTCAATTACATTTACTCCTCCCTTATAATACGCATCAATTTCTTTATGAATTAAAGGATAATGTGTGCACGCTAAAATTAAATGATCAATATTTTTTAACACAGGATTTGCTAAATAATTAGCAATAACTGTATTGCTAATTTTTTCATTTATAAAGCCTTCTTCTATCATTGGAGCTAATAGTGGGGTTGCTAAGGAAATAACATTTGATGTTGAACATTCTGATTTTATTTTACTTTTATAAATGTCAGACCCAATTGTAGCTTTAGTCCCAATAACACCAATATTGTAATCAGAACAAATTTTGATTACTTCCTTAACAACTGGGTCTATTACATTATATATAGGTGTGCTTGCTGAAACCCTATAAACACTTTCGTCAGCAACTGAAGATGCAGAATTACAAGCAATAACTATAGTTTTGCATTTTTTTTCAATTAAGAATTTTATTATTTTTCTACTAAAACTCTGTATTGCTTCTTTTGATTTTTCTCCATAAGGCAAATGTTCAGTATCTCCAAAATAGATGATATTCTCATTTGGTAAAACTTTGGTAATTGCGTGTGCAACTGTTAGTCCACCAATACCTGAGTCAAATATTCCAATAGGAGAATTTTTCATGATATAAAAGTATAAAAAAAGCACCACTTAGGGTGCTTTTTTTATATATGTGTTTTAGTTTAAAGTCCTAACTTCTTTTTTACTAAAGCAATTACATTTTCACTTTCTTTAGCATAAAGGATATTTCCACTACTTTTATCAAAAATGTAAGTAAAGTTTCCTTCAGTCGCAACATCTTCTATAGCTTTTCTAGCTTTAGCTAAAATAGGCTCTAATAATTCTTGTTCTTTAGTTTGTAAAGATTGCTGAGCATTTTGTTGGAATGATTGAATTCTTTGCTCTAATCCTGTGATTTCAGCAACTTTATCTTGTTTTACTAAATCAGAAAAAGTTGATTCATTAGCTTGATATTCTTGTACGCTTTGTTGGTACTCTGCAGTCATTGATCCTAATTGAGCTTCCAAACTTTTAGCAAAATTTGCAACTTCTGTTTCAGCAGTTTTTCTCTCAGGCATTAACATTAATAATTCTTGTGAATCAATATAGCCAAACTTGTTTTGTGCAATTGAACTTAAAGTTAAAAAACTTAAAAGTGCTAGGAATGTAATTTTTTTCATTGTGTGTTATTTGTTGTTTAGTTATTATTTTTAATTGTTATTAGTACCCCATTAGTTCAAGTACTTTGTCTGATTTATCTAGGTTGTCATTTTTATAAAGCATGATTAAATCACTAGAGCTATCAAAAATTACTTGGTACTTATTGTTAGCTGCTAATTGCTGAATTGCATCATGAATTTTATCTTGTATTGGTCTTATCAACTCTTGTCTTTTAGCATACAAGTCACCTTCAGGTCCAAAATATTTTTGTTGTAAATTTTTTGCACCTGTTTCTTTCTTGATGATTGCTTCCTCTCTTTTAGTTTTCATTTCATCAGTAAGTAAAACTTGTTCTTGTTGATAGGCTCTATACATTTGTTCTACATCAGCATATTTGTTCTCAATTTCTTTCTGCCAATCAGCTGATAATGCATCTAATTTATCTTGCGCCTGTCTGAACTCAGGTATTTTATTTAGTATATAATCTGTATCAACATAAGCAAATTTTTGTGCATTGGAATTTGTTATTGTTAAGAAACTTACTGCTAAAATTAAAAATATTTTTTTCATAATTTATTGTTTTAAAAGTTTACAAATCTAATTAAAATTGCTGACCAATAGAGAAGTGAAATTGCCCTCCATTTGCATCAGGGTTAGTAGGTATTTCATCAAGTCCCCATCCATAGTCAAGTCCCATCATTCCAATCATTGGAAGCATTATTCTTACCCCAAATCCTGCTGATCTTTTCACTCCAAAAGGATTAAAGTTATCAAACTTATCCCATGCATTCCCTGCTTCTAAGAAACCTAATGCATATACTGTTGAGCTTGGGTTTAAGCTAATTGCATACCTCAGTTCAGTTGTATATTTATTGTAAATAGTTGCTCCAGTTTGAGGTGATAAAGTATTATTTCCATAACCTCTTAATGAAATCAACTCTCTACCATCAAATTGATAGCCCATTCCACTCATACCATCTCCTCCAACATAAAATCTTTCAAATGGAGCTACTCCTAAATCATTATTATAAGCCCCTAATAGTCCCATCTCAATTCTAGTGTTTAATACCAATTTATCAGTAAAAGCAGAGAACCAAGATGATTTGAATTTCCATTTGTAATATTCTATCCAAGAATATTTCTCTTGGTCAGAAACTGAAGAATAATCATCAATTCCATCAAATATTGAATATGGAGGTGTAACTTTTAAACTTAATGAAAAGTTTGAACCTCTTCTAGGGAATATTATCTGATCTGTTGAGTTCCTACCAACTTTTATATTGTAGTTTACATTATTTGAAAAACCATTTCTGAATGAGAAAAAAGATTGGGAATTAATCAACTTGTATTGCTGAAAATTAATTCCATTATAAAGAGTGAAATAATCATCAGGATATTTTAATCTTTTTCCTAATCCGATAGTTAAACCAGTAATCTCAATTGCTTCTCTTTGTTCATCTGTTTGTCCGTTTGATGAAATTGATTTGTATAAAGAAACACTTAATGATGTTGGTTTTTTCCCGCCAAGCCAAGGTTCTGTAAATGAAAGGTTATAGTTTTGGTAGTAAATTCCATTTGATGATGCTGTTAACGAAAGTCTTTGACCATCTCCAGATGGTAATGGCGCCCATTTGTCTTTTTTAAAGATATTTCTTGTAGAGAAATTTGCAAATGTGAGTCCTAATGAACCAACAATTCTCCCTGCCCCCCAACCTCCTTGTAATTGTATTTGGTCAGATGATTTTTCTTCAACCACATAAGTAATGTCAACCTCATTTCTAACTTGATCAGGATCAATTTTTACATCAAATTTCTCAGGGTTAAAATATTGCATTTGAGAAAGTTCTCTTTGAGATCGCATAATATCAGAACGCTTAAACAAATCGCCAGGTCGAGTTCTTAACTCACGCATTATCACATGGTCATTTGTTTTAGTATTTCCTTTAATCATTACTTTGTTTACCCTAGCTTGCTTACCTTCATAAACTCTAACTTCTAAGTCAATTTTTCTGTCAGAAGCTGCTACTTCAATAGGAGTTGCATTAAAGAATAAATAACCATCATCTAGATAAAGCGAGCTGATATCCGTTCCTTCCTGGCTTCCAAATAATCTAGAATCTAAAACAGTTTGGTCAAAAATATCCCCACTTTCAATCCCTAATTGTCTGATTAATTCTGCTGATGAGTAAACTGTATTTCCAACAAATGAAATATTACCAAACTTATATGTTTCTCCTTCAGAAATTGTCATTTCAATAGTCATAGTGTTATCACTATTCATATAAGCTGTATCTCTAATGATTCTCGCATCACGATAACCAACTTCATTGTATTTAGAGATGATGTTTTTCTTGTCATCCTCATAATTCTTATCAATAAATTTTGAGATTTTGAAAATACGCCAGAAATTTTTTGATTTTGTTTCTTTCATGCTTTTCTTAAGCTTGTAATCGCTTACTGCATAAACGGTATCCTTACGGTTAAGAATGGTTTTTTTAGGATTAAGAATTTTAGTTCTTCCTTTTACAATAATCTCTTTTATCTTAACTTTTTTTCCTTTAGTTATGTTAAAAATTAAGTTCTCAGAATTAGCTGTTGCAGTATCTGTAACGGTTAAATAGCCAATTGTTACATTGTAAAATCCTTTATTGATATAGAATTTCTTTATTTTATTAATGCTGTTATTAATGAGGTTTTGAGTTAAGACTTTCCCTCTCATTAATTTCAAGTCTTCCTTCAAAGTTGTAACATCCGATTTACTAACTTTTTTTCCTTTAAATTTAAATTTTGAAAGCCTGCTGTGTTCTTTTAAATCAATGTTTAGGAAAACAACTTCTCCATCAATTTTCTCAATAGTAATATTTACATCAGCAAATAATCCTTGCTTCCATAGTTTTGTAATTGCTGATGTAATATTATCACCAGGTATTTTAATTTTTTCCCCAACTTCTAGTCCTGAAATAGAGATTAAAGTATTGTTATTAAGATGATCAGCACCATTTACCATAATCCCTCCTATTTCATAGGTTTTTGGAGCTGAATAATCCAATCCATCAGTAGTTTGAGCATTGATAGCAATGCTCATTAAACTGAATATTAAAAGTGCAATTTTTTTCAAAATGTTAATTCTGTATTTGTTCTGTTGTTTTTCCAAATCTTCTTTCTCTGCTTTGATAATCTAATATCGCTTTTGCTAAATCGGCTCTTCTAAAATCTGGCCATAATGTATCAGTAAAATACAATTCGGAATATGCAATTTGCCAAAGTAAGAAATTGCTAATTCTGTATTCTCCACTAGTTCTTATTAATAATTCAGGGTCAGGAACGCTTTTTGTACTAAGATATTGCTGAAATTGTTCTTCAGTAATTTTGTCATTTCCTACTCCCTTCTTTGTAATCTCATTTACTGCATTTAAAATATCCCATCTTCCACTGTAGCTAAGAGCTAAAACAAGTGTCATTCTGGTATTTTCTTTTGTCTTATCTATTGCTTCTGCTAGTTCCTTTTTTGCCTTTGAGGGCAAGCTATCAGTATCACCAATTGCACTTAACTTAATGTTATTGTCCATTAAGGTTTTAGTCTCTTTATTGATTGCGGATACAAGTAAAGTCATCAGGGCATTTACTTCTTTTGATGGTCGTTTCCAGTTTTCAGTTGAAAAAGCATAAAGCGTTAAAAATTCAATACCAATTTCAGCTGCAGCTTCCACAGTATCTCTAACAGCTTTTACTCCATTATTATGACCAAATATCCTAAGTTTCCCCTTGGATTTTGCCCATCTACCATTGCCATCCATGGTAATAGCTATGTGTTTAGGTAAATTATTTTTATTGATTTCTTCCATTAAAATGATTGCTGTTTAGTAATCGCAACCTTTTGTTTTGTTAGCTAACTTAAATGAAAGTGTAATGCCAGCAAAAGAATACCAATCGTTTTTATCAGAATTTCCTCTTTGATCATCTTTCAAATGAGTCCCTAAAGGATCTGACATTTCCATCTCTGATTGAGTCATATCTTGTAGTCCATTGCCTGGAAATGTTGTACTAACATCATCCAGATAATCAGTGAATGTTTTTCTTGTACTGTACTCAAAAATGATATTAAAACTATTGCTTACAGCAATTTTAACTCCACCACCCAATGCTGCTGAAAATTGAATTAAAGAATACTTTTGCCTGTCTGGAAAAGTTGTAGACCCCTGTCCTTCAGTTCCCATTTCTTGCAAGTCAACCCAGTCTCCATTTTTATTTTCTGCTTGGGGATTAAAGTTAAAAATAGAAACTCCTCCATATACAAATGGTGTCCAAGTATATAGTGGGTTTCCTGGGTCATATGGTAAGAAATTAAATTCTACTTGCCCTGAAAGTTCGTAAACTGGAGATCTAAAATGTAACCCTCTACTTGCTGCAATTGTATCATCAGAATCTCTTTCATCAGATCTTAAATTCAAATACATAATCTCTGCTTTGTAAGCAAATCTTTTGTCAATATTTTTTCTGATAACTAAACCAGCAGCTGGTGATGATTGTTTAAAATGAACTGTATTTAAATCACCTAGATAATATGAAGATCCTATTAAAATCCCGATTTCTGTATTTGGTTTAAACTGTTGAGCTTGTATAGCATCCCCAAAAATCAAGAAACTTAATAGCAGTAAAACGGTTATTTTATGTTTAAATCTTTTCATAATCATGATATTATCAATAATTGGCAAATATAAATAATCTAGAGTTTTATAAGTAGATATTAACTTCTTTTATCTAAGCCCCACATTAACTTGTGCCTAATAGTAGCTGTAAATGAATTATTCTGAGGTTGAATTAATTTAATTTTAAAATCTGCCTTCTTAATTATAAGTTCAGTATCACTATCAAAAGCACGAGATCTTGAATCTAATGAAACTAGAGCTAACTGGTCTCTGTCCTCAACTTTTAGTTTTACCACACTATTATCATCAATTACTATTGGCCTTACATTTAAGTTATGTGGCGCATTAGGTGTAATGATTATGTTGTTTGTTCCTGGCATAATAATTGGCCCTCCACAACTAAGCGAATATCCAGTTGATCCTGTTGGGGTTGAAACAACTAATCCATCTGCCCAATAAGTGTTCAGGAATTCATCATCAACAAATGCATCAATTCTAATCATGGATGAAGTATCTTTCTTAGATACTGCAACTTCATTTAATGCAAAATTCTTTTCTTTAAATAGGTTTTTATCAGTATTTAATTCTAATAAAGCACGCTCATTTATCTGATAGTTTCCTTTAAGGATATCATTAACAGCATCATCAATTTGACCAGCTGAAATACTTGAAATAAAGCCTAGCCTTCCCGTATTTATTCCTAAAATAGGGATGTTAGATCCCCTTACATAAGTTACTGCTTTAAGCAATGTACCATCACCACCAATACTGAATAAAAAATCAACATTATTACCTAATGTTTCATGAGAATTGAAAGTAGTAACAGCATTTTTAAAACGAATATTATTTTGCAAAAAAGTGTTAAATTTTTCTTCAACAATAATTTTAATATGCTCGCTTTCCAGCTTCTTAATTAAATGCTGAATGTACTTTGAAAAATGCTCAGGATACGGACTTCCAAAAATTGCGATTGTCATAATTTATTTTTTGACCCAAATGGATTAGAAAAGTGTAAAAATACGCCTTTTTCTCCTAAATGATTAACAGAATATTCAATTCTTAATAATTTATCATAATAGGTTACATAATCTAGGGATATACCTTTTCCCCACAGTAATTTACTTTGCATAGGGTTACTAGCTTTATTTTGATTATCCCTAATGTAGCCCATATCAGAGAAAACACCAAGGTAAATAGAATAATGAGATTTGTTGAATTGTTTCATTTTTACATAAGAAATTTCAAATTCTGTTTTTTCAACTATTGCAAATTTTAATGCTGTTTTACTGAGCCAAAATTGTTGTCCATCAACTACATAATATTCATAACCCCTTACATAATCATTATAGCCAAACCCTTCTTCTTGTGAGTAAGGTTGATAGCCATAAGAAGCTAATTTAACAGTAAAACTACTTCCTAAAAACAAACGATTAACGGGCTCAATATATTTTTCAGCTCTTGCTTTTAACTCAAAATGATTAATTGGACTTGTGCCTTTAAAATATTTTGTTGCTTCAGCACTAAACTGATGCCCATGCAAAGGATAAACTATATAATCTCTGTGTTCATCAGTAAAGGAATAAGTGCTTTTATAATAGTTGCCAGAATTTGAGTTATTACCTAAGTAATTGGGGTTTTTAAAAGTGACACTATCATTAACGGAAGAAGAAAAATAATGAAGTTTTAAAGCATGTTTATAATGAATTTTTTTTCTGTATAAAAGTTCAACATTTGCTTCATAATCATTAGCTGTATACTTGTTTTCATCTTCAAAATATAACAGCTGATTATCTATTGTTTGATAATGAGTTTTCTTTCTTCTAAAGAGTTGTAGGTTTGTATTTAGCCCGATTGTTTTTTGCTTATTAAAATAAGGAATTTGATATGAAAGTAAATAATGTTCTTTAAATCCCCTTCTTATTTTGAATTGCAAAAGTTCGTTTCTTCCTCTAAAATTTTCCCAATTTAAGAAAATCCCATAATTTAATCTTGAAAAATCAGAATAATCATTTGATTTAAATTCATCCCACCAAGTGTTGAAATTTCTTTCTGATATTTCAAAAACAGGATAGGGCCAGAAATACCATTTTTCTGTTACTTCAATATAGATATTTCCCTCATTTTGAGTTATCTCTACAAAATTGAATAATTTTAAATTATTTAAATTTTCAGTACTTTCTTTTATTTTTTCCTTGAGAATGTCTTGATTATAATTCTCGTTCTTTTGAAAAGTAACTTCTCTTAGAATAATTTCTTTTTTAGTTTTATTATTTCCTAAAATCTCAACATTTAAAATGGTAGTTTCACTTTGAGAAAAAACGAAAGTTGAGCTAAAAAAAAGAAAAAAGATTAATGAAAGTTTCTTCATTTTAAGGATTTAAAAACCGCATTAATGATTCGTATCTGTCAGTAAAATCATCATTAGTTTCCTCAGTATTGAATGATGCAGATACATTGTAGTCAAAACGCTCTAAATCTTTTACTATAGAGTTAATATCCATAGTATTTAGCTTTAATGTAAGTTCAATTTGCAGCGCATCAGGAATTGAAGTAATGTATGAACTTAATATTTTAGTATTATTATCTTCTACAATCCTAGCAATCTCACTCATTTGATAATCATTTTGATTCATCCTTAAAACAATAACCCCACCATTACTTTGTATAGATGTACTTTTTGCAATAGTATATAGTAACTTTCTATTCGTAATTGAACCCAAATAATGTTTTTCTTCATCTAAAACAGGAATTACTGTAAGGCTAAATTTTTCTAGTTCTTCAATAATATCAAAAAGGTGTTGAGTGCCAATAACACTTGGAGCTGTAATTTCCTCAAGATGTTCTTCAATAGATTCTTCTTCATTGTCCCAGTTTAGGATTTCTTTCTCTGATAATATGCCTAAATAAAAGCCGTTTCTTACCACTGGAAGATGATTTACTCTTAGCTCTTCCATCAGTGAAATTGCTCGCAACCCATCATCATCAGGATGTAAACTTGTTAATGATTGAGAAATTAAATCACTTGCTTGCATATGGCAAACATACTATTTTTTTACTTTTGTGACCTATGACAAAGCTCAGTGTAAATATAAATAAGATTGCAACTATCAGAAATGCTAGAGGAGGAAATACGCCATCTGTGGTTGAAGCGGCAATAAATTGTCAAAAATTTGGTGCTGATGGAATTACAATTCATCCAAGGCCTGATGAAAGACATATTACAAAAACAGATGTGTATGATATTAAACCAATTATTAGCACTGAATATAATATTGAGGGATACCCAAGTACTGATTTCATAAAAATGGTAATTGATATTTTACCTGAACAGGTTACTTTAGTTCCTGATGGACCTGATGTAATTACTTCTTCTGTAGGGTGGGATACAATAAAGTTCCAGGATTATTTGAAAGAGATTATTGCTGAATTTAAGGAGCATGGAATTAGAACTTCCATTTTTATTGACCCAAAATTTGAAATGATTGAAGGGGCAAAGTTGTGCGGTACGGATAGGGTTGAATTGTATACAGAAGATTATGCCAAAGGGTTTTCAATAAATAAAGAAAAAGCTATTGCTCCTTATATTTTAGCTGCCAATAAAGCTAGTGAACTTTGTTTAGAGATAAATGCAGGACACGATTTGAGTTTAGAAAATCTGGAATATTTTGCAAAGAATATTCCAAATTTGGCTGAGGTTTCCATTGGTCATGCACTTATTAGTGATGCACTTTATTTAGGATTAGAAAATGCTATTCAGATGTATAAACGACTATTATAGATGAAATTATTTTCAAAAAAATATGGTGATAAAGGGCAGGATTTAATTGTTATTCATGGGTTGTTTGGCATGAGTGATAATTGGAATACTCTTGGAAAAAAATTTGCTAAATATTGCAAGGTGCATTTAATCGATTTAAGAAATCATGGTAGATCTCTGCATGCTGAAGAGTTTAATTATGAGGTAATGTGTGAGGATGTTTTGGAATATATGGAGGATCATAATATTCAAAAACTAATACTATTAGGACATTCTTTGGGTGGAAAAGTGGCCATGAAATTTGCCTTTACACATCCTGAAAAGATTGAAAAATTAATAGTAGCAGATATTGCCCCTAGAGAGTATAATAGTGATTTTTATAAAAACCTTTTGGCAACTTTATACAAACTGCCTTTAGGGGATTTTGATAAAAGAGAAGAAATTGACAAATTACTTTCGTTTAGTTTTGAGGATAAAGGAATGCGCCTGTTTCTTTTAAAAAACCTTTATAGAGATGAAAACAAGGAATTTGCTTGGCGTTTTAATATTGAAGTTCTTTTGGAAAAAGTAAATAATATACAAGAAGCCGATTTTGTAAAAGGAATTTGTAAAATTCCAACTCATTTTATAAGAGGAGGAAACTCAAATTACATAACAACACAAGACGAACTAATTATAAATAAACACTTTTCTGATTTTAGTATTGCTACTATTGGTGGTGCAGGACACTGGTTGCATGCGGAGAATCCAGAACGCTTTTATAATGAGGTTATGGGATTTTGTTTAATGTAAATTAAGCAAAGAAATTTAGGGAAATTAGTTACGGTAGATTAGTGAGGTATTTTAAGTAATATCTATTCAGACAAGAAGTAGTTCTTTTCAATTCAGAATTTTTCCAAGCTGCTGCATAACATTCTTTTTTACAATTCATTTTCGGATATCCTGCGTCTTGTGCAACCCCCAAAACCATTACATAAGCATTTGTCGGGGGTTTTTCTGCTGGCTGACTGCAAGCAAAAGAAAATGGTATAATTAAATAAACTAAATTTCTCATTTTATGATTTTTTCAAAACAATAATATTTGTCTTTTTCAGGCTTTAAATCTATTGTGCCGAGTTCTGTATATCCAAGCCTTCTGTAAAATTCCATTGCTTTTGGATTTCCAGAATAGGTATCCAATCGTATGGATTGATATCCTTCTTCTGCAACAACCTCTTCCACAAATAACATCAGTTCTTTCCCAATTCCATCTCCCCATTTTTCTTCAAATACCGCTAACCTGTGGACAACTAAAAACTTGTTTGTTTTATCTGCCCAGTCAATAGTTAAATAAGTTTTATCTTGATTTTCATCAATATTAATTCCTCCAATTATTCCTCCATTTTCTTCTGCTACAAAGTAAGTTCTTGCTTTCAAGTCAGCTATAATTACATCAACATTCGGGTAGCTTGAATCCCATTGATCTATCCCGTTTTTTAGCATCCCGTTAACACAGGAATTATACATTAACATTATATTCCCAAGATCAGATTTATTTGCTTTACGGATTATCATTGCACAAGTAAATTACACCCTCTAACATCAGCATTATTGAACCTTCCTAAAACTGAAAAGCTACCATCATCAAAAGTTCTTCCTAAATCCTGTGTAGCAATAAACGGACAAGAATAAATATTCGCCAAATCAATTACATTTATACCTCCTGTTTTATTGCTAATTATTGATAGCGGATCATTTATATCTCTTGTTAATATTTTCATCCATGGAGGAGTTTTAAAAATATTATTTCCTTTTGAGTATCCTTGTGATAAAAGCTCAGTCATACCATATTCCGAATGTATGTTTTCAGCAGCAAATGAATGCTTTAATATACTGTGGATTTCTTCTTTTAGCAGTTCTTTTCTTTGCCCTTTCATTCCCCCAGTTTCCATTATAATGATGTGTTCTAATTTCAGAGGAAACACTTCTGCTAAATCAAGTAAAGCATAAGTTACCCCAAACAATATTGTTTTTTGTTTTTTGCTTTCTAATTCCTTTAAGGTAGTGGCTAATTCCTCATAATTATTGAGATAGTAATTGCTTTGTGGATGCTTGCTTTTTTTTATTAAATCATCAACCATATAAATGAGTGATGAGTCTTCTCTTTCTTTATATGATGGGAGTAAAGCAAGTATGCAATAGTCAGTAATATCGCCATAAAAAAGTTGAAATGCTTTTTGATAAGAACTTTTATACAGCTCAATATTGCTTACTAAATGTTGGCTTTGCTCTCCTGTACTACCGCTACTTAAAAATATTTCTTCAATTGCTTGCCCTTGGCAGATGATTTGTTCTGTCTTAAAAAATTCTACAGGTAAAAATGGAATTTCATTTATATTTTCAGGGTGTTTTCCCCTTAATATAAGTGCAGCATAAGCAGCATAAGTTAGGTTGTTCTCCATTTGAAAGTCAAATATTTCCAATGCTAACTTTTCAAAAGTTGCATCATTTGTGCAATTAAATATTTTATTTATAAATGTATTCAATTTATTAGTTGCTTAAAATTCAAAAGTACTATTTTTACGTTAAATTAAAATTATGAAAACATTAAATAAAACAACACTAATAATCTTGCTTTTTACTATTGTAATGAGCGCTTGCCAATCTAATACTTCTACTGAAAGTAAAACAGTAAATGAGCCATCAGTATTTTTTAAAAACATGCAAAATGGGGCTATTCTATCTTCTCCTTTTTTAGTAGAAATGGGGGTAGAGGGCATGGAGGTTGAAGCTGCAGGTGAAATTAATGCTTTAAAAGGGCATCATCATATTATTATAAATTCTGATTTTATTGCTGACGGTGATATTGTGCCTGCTAATGCTCAGCATATCCATTTCGGATTAGGTCAAATTGAAACTACCTTGGATTTAGATGCAGGAAATTATTCTTTAACACTACAGTTTGCGGATGGAATGCATCAGTCTTATGGTGAAGGAATGAGTAAAACCATAAATGTAACAGTTCGATAATAATAAGAACTAATTAGTGAAACAATAAAAAAGGCGACTTAATTTGGAATCGCCTTTTTTATTAGTTATCGTTAATTTCTAGAATTTGTATTCTAAATTTATGTATAGAGTATTTTCAGTTTCAGATCCATCTGCAGCATCTGCCCATGATTGCATGTTTAATGCAAGAGTTACTCCTTTTGTCATTTGTCTTTCTATACCATAAATTGTATATGAACCTTTATTAGCGGTTTCTGTAGCATCGTCGTATCTAGCAAATAACGTATAATCTTCATTTAATTTGTAAGTCCCATAAATCGATATTAAACTTTCTTCTTCATCTGCTATAATATTATCTGCGTTTTGCATCAAACTTGCTTCATAACCAAGTGAAAAATTTGTTCCAGAATATGCAATGCTAGCAGTAGAAATATATTGAGAATCGGTTGAATCAGTATAAGTGTTTCTAGGAGATATATCTTGGTGTAATCTTAAACCTAATTTAGTGCTTATTGTATAAGTAATTCCTAAACCACCTCTAAATAATCCATTAGATGCCTGTGTTTTTTTATACCCTTCTCCATTTAAAACTTGCGCATCTAAGCTAATATTATCAGATAATTTATAATCTACCGTTAGGCCAAGATCTGCAGCATTCGCCCATTTATATTTATCTTGCGCAGATTTTTCAATATATCTTCTTCCCCAAGATTTTTCCATAAATTTAAAATTCTTTGTACCTACCATACCCGAGTTAAGAGTTAATTTGTCTGAAGCCCTCCATTTTAGAGATGCGATTTTTAGGAATGCGGTGTAAGCGCTTCCGCTACTATTACTACCTACATCAAATGTTATTTTTGTAGAGAATTTTTCATCTATATTGTATGAGTATCCTAAATATGCTCTTTTTAGTTCAAATTCTTTAAATGCTTGTTCTCCTTCTTCAGTAGATATGTCATAATTGAAGTTAGAGAAAATTTTGACCGAAGGAGTCCCTTCTTGTGCACTTACATTTAACGACATAATAAATGCAGTGCTTAGTAATAAAATTGTTTTTTTCATCATAGTATAAAATTTGGTTATTATTTTTCAGAAAAAATAATATGTTTGAATAGATTTCATGTTAATTTAATATCAATAAATCGTATTGGTGTTATAGCCCTAGTCTGCTAAAGAATTTTACAATACCTTGAACAAATTGTTCAGGCATTTCTGTTAACATTAAGTCTACTGTTAATTGGTCGTTAACACCGATTGCAATTGCAATAGAAATAACAAGACCTAGAATTGCATAACTAGCATCTTTTAATCCAAGTCTTATAGAAGCCCATAGTGTATTATCAGAGGTTCTCATAATTGACATTCCTATTTCTCTACCTGCAAGTAATCCAATAAACACCCACGTAGTACTCATAGGGACATTAGAGTATAACTTAAAGTAAAATAAGATGACACAATAAATTAAGTCAATTAAAGTAGCAAATCTTACATCTGTAACTACTGATTTTTCAGTAACAATCTTTTGTATTCTTCCTCCTTTATAATAAAGTAATAATCCTAATCCTATTACAACAATTGATGTAAAACCAATAAACTCTGCGGTGTTTAGGCTTCTTGGTAAGTATACTGCAATATTAGCAGCATCTTGCATCAGCCAAACTGACCAAAGTGTACCTGAAGTAATCCATTGTGCAATTGTCCATCCAAATTTCGCTTTTCCTGTAAAATACTTTTTAGATGCCTTAGCAACTATCATAAAAAAGATAAGTCCCATTATTAAGGAAAGTATATATCCACTCATACTCTTTGCAAGCACACCTCCTACGGCTGCAGGTGTGGCGGCAAATGAAGTAAGTAATATAAATGTAGTGGATACTGGCATTCTTAATCGCGTAAGAATTAGTAAGAATATTGGTGCGGCAATTTGCAGGAAATGAAATTCCGTAGGGGCTATTTCAAATCCTTTAGATGTTAATCTTCCGTGTGAAACATCTCCACCAAGAGTTACCCAACTAAATAGCATGGTAAAGAAAAATATTCCTCCAATGAAAATCCAAAGCACCCACCATTTCTTATCTTGGTTTGATGCGATAAAAGTTCCAATAGTTTGTATACTATCATTTGCAATTGCAGCATATGCTGCAAAAATAAACCCAACCCACATTGCATACTGAGGATAGGGCGTAGCAAACATTGCAAGTAAAAATGAGCAAATTATAAATAATAGAAAATTGTGTTCAGTTTTAGGAAACCAAACTGTTGCTGGAAAACTAAAAGCTTTAATAAGTTTTTTCATAGCGTGTTATGGAAGTAGATTTTTTAAACAGCTGCGAAAAAAACAGTTATCATAATTGCTAAGTAAACTACTGCTGATAAATCTAGTGGTTGTGTGTTTGTTGTGTTGTTCATTTTGATTAGTTTTTATTTGATGCAAATGTGAAAATAGAATTTAGTTAAAGAGTTAATTAAACATTATCCTAATGTTAAGGAATTGTTAATTTTTGTTATTAGTATTATATTCAATTATTTATATGACGTAATATTTTTTATTTTGCAAATATGTATTATAACAGCTATCTAATAGAAAACATATGTTATGTATTTGTTAATTTATTGATCATTTGAAGTTAATTAATAAAATAAAGCTATTCTAACCTTTTTATCTTTTATACTTTTGTAAAAAAATAAATATGAGTCAAAAAATTTTATTAGTAGACGATGAGGAGGATATTTTAGAGTTTTTATCTTATAACCTAATAAAAGATGGATTTGAAATACTTACTGCAAATAATGGTGCAAAAGGATTAGCATTAGCAAAAAAGCATAAGCCAGATTTAGTTATTTTAGATGTAATGATGCCAGAGATGGATGGTGTTGATGTATGTCAAAGGATAAGAGAATTACCTGAGTTAGATGAAACACTTGTATTATTTTTATCTGCAAGAGCTGAGGATTATTCTGAGTTAGCAGGTTTTAGTGCAGGCGCTGATGATTATATTACTAAGCCAATAAAACCTAAATTACTAATTAGTAGGGTTAACGCTATTTTAAGAAGAAAAAGTAGAAATAAAGCTGTAAATAGCATAAAAGTTGGAGGAATTGAAATTGATCAAGAAAAACACACTATTTCTTGTAATGGTGAGTTTATTTCTTTGGCTAGAAAAGAATTTAAGTTATTATTTTACTTAATGACTATACCTGCTAAGGTTTTCACTAGACAAGAGATAATTAATGAGGTTTGGAAGGATGCAATAGTTGGAGATAGAACTATTGATGTTCATATTAGAAAAATAAGGGAGAAGATTGGAGATAATCATATTAAAACAGTAAAAGGAGTAGGATATAAATTTGATATATAATGCGATTTAATACACCAATAAAAATATCATTATTCTTAAGTGCGGTACTTTTTGTTTTAGCAGGAAGTTTATTTTATGTAGCATCAGGAACTGAGTATTTTCTTTTAAGTTTAGTTTTATTCTTTTGGTTTTCAGTTGTATTAATTTATCAAGTTGTAAAACTATATATACATAGTAAGATTAGTGTTATATATAAAAATATCTATAAGCACAAAGGCGTTACAAGGTTTGTAGATGTAGATGTTGATTCAGTAGAAAAAGAAGTTGAAAATTGGGCAATACAGAAAGAAAATGAAATTCTGCAAATGAAAGCATCAGAAACTTATAGAAGAGAATTTATTGGTAATGTTTCACATGAGCTAAAAACACCAATTTTTAATATACAAGGATATATTCTTACACTTTTAGATGGAGGCTTATTTGATGAAGAGGTAAACATGAAATACTTGAAAAGAACTAGTAAGAGTGTTGATAGAATGATTAATATTGTAGATGATTTAGAGGTTATTACCAGATTGGAAACAGAAGAAACGCAATTAGAGATAGGGGAATTTAATATTGTTGAGTTAGCAAAAGATGTGCTTGATCAGTTAGAATTAAAAGCAAATGAGTCAAAAATTGAATTGTCGATTCAGAAAGAAATACTTGGAGAGTTTGTTTTAGGAGATATTGATAAAATTCAGCAAGTTTTTGCAAATCTAGTTAGCAACTCTATTAAATATGGGAAAGAGGGTGGTCGCACTGAAGTAAGGTTTTTTGACATGAATGAGAATATTTTAATAGAGATTGCTGACGATGGTATCGGTATTAGTGAGATGGATCTTCCTAGGCTTTTTGAAAGGTTTTATAGAGTAGATAAAAACAGGTCTAGAAAAATTGGAGGTACAGGATTAGGTTTAGCAATTGTAAAACATATTATTGAAGCTCATAATCAGACAATTAATGTTAGAAGTACTGTTGATGTTGGATCTACTTTTTCTTTTATTCTAGAAAAGGCAAAATAGTTCTTCCCAATTTGTTGTAGTTTGTTTTAAGGCAACAAAACCTGAGTATTTTTTACTTTCAGTTATTGCTTTTTCAAAATCAAAATCAGCTTGTTTTTGTGAGTAACAAATTCTATTCTGATGAAAATTACCAGCTAGATACTCTTGCTCGGTTTGTCCTGGTGTTGGAATGAAAAATGCCTTTTTCTCAAGTTTCGCTAAATCCATAACTGTAGAATACCCAGGCCTGCAAATAATAAGTTCAGATTGTGTAATGGCTGTATTTAATTCAGTTGCGCTCATATGAGAATGAACACTTAAATTCCCCATGGTTTCATTTGTATCTATCTCAGGTTTCCCAAGTACAATTAATGATTTTTCTTTTCTGTATTTTAAAGCTTTTATCAAACCTTCTTCAAGTATTGTTCTTTGGGGTTCTGGCCCAGAAACAATTGCTAAGAAATCATATTTTTTCTTTTTATCTGCTTTCTCAAAACGAGATTGAACTCCTATATATGAGGTCTTGTTGGGTAGATTATCAGGTTTTGATAATTCTCCAGCCAAGCTATTTTCATCATCATCCATCACCCAACAAGCATCAAATTTATTAATGTATTTGTAATTATAATTTTGAATACTTTTAGAAAAGTAAGGACTTTGTATTTTAAGTTGATGAGTGATAAAAGCAGTTGGTACTTTATTGGAATACAGCCCATATCTGTTGTCTGATATTACACCATGAATATTGTAATCTTCAATAATTTGATTTAACATTGCATGTTCTTTTTTAATACCTACAATTAATTTAGGAAGTTGCAAAAGCATACTAATACTCATGGGAAAATACTTAGGGTATTTAACGTTGTATCCTGAAAAACGAATCATTTCTAAGTCAGTAAACTCTGTGCTTAAAAGATGCATAGGCCTGCCATCAGCTGCAATAATTACTTCATAATTATGTGAAATTAGTTGTTTTATTATTGGTATGCATCTTGTAGCATGCCCAATTCCCCAATCAAGTGGAGCAACTAATATTCGTTTTTTTGATTTCACAGGCCAAAAATACTTAAAACAAAGTATTTTTGCATAAAAATTTTAGTTTTGGCAAAAAATAAGTTAAGAAAATTCGGGCAGATGAAGGATTACCCTCATGTTGAGGAGCCTACTTTGGAGGAGATGAAAGAAGGATTTCATTTAAAAGGAAAATGGTCCAAAGAGTTTTTCAAAAATGACAATCCTATAGTGTTGGAGCTTGGTTGTGGTATGGGTGAGTATAGTGTAGGTTTAGCTGATAAATGCCCAGATAAAAACTTTTTGGGTGTTGATATAAAGGGCGCTAGAATTTGGCAAGGAGCTACTGATTCCTTAGAAAAAGACATGAAGAATGTCGGTTTTTTAAGAATCAGGATTGATTGGATTGAAAGTTGTTTTGAAGAGGGGGAGGTTGACGAGATATGGATTACTTTTCCTGATCCTCAAATGAAAAAAAGAAGAGAGACTAAGCGTTTAACTCATCCCGGATTTTTAAAAAGATATAAGTATATATTGAAAGAAGATGCTCCTATTCATTTAAAAACAGATAGTCAATTTTTACATGGTTTTACCTTAGGAGTTATCACTGGTAAAGGTCATAAATTGGAGGATAGTACTAATGATTTATATGGTTCGCCAATGTTAAGGGAACACATGGAAATCAAAACCCATTACGAGCAAATCTATTTAGACAAAGGAATACCGATTACTTATTTAAGATTCAAACTTGCAAGATAATTTCTTTCATAAAGTTTGTGGGATTGTTCTCCAGATCCCTGAAGGGAAAGTTTGTACTTATGGAGTTATTGCAAAATATTTGAGCAGTGCAAAATCTGCTAGAATGGTAGGTTGGACTTTTAATAAATCCCCAAGTGATGTGCCTGCTCATAGGGTGGTGAATAAGCAAGGTTTACTTACATGAAAAATGCATTTTGACGGCATTACTTTAATGCAAGATTTATAGAAAATGAAGGAGTTGAAATTAAAGACAACCAAATAATTGATTTAGAAAAATATTTATGGGAGCCTAAAAACTAAAATCTAACTTCCTATCTTTGCATTCCAAAATTTTAAAGAATGAAACTTACCAAAGAAGTTATTTTAGCGGCACTATCTAATATTACTTTGCCTAATGAGGGTCAGAATATTGTTGAATGTGGAGCGATAAAAAATGTGCAGATTTTCGGTACTGATGTTGAGTTAGATGTTGAGATAAAAAACCCTACATTACAATATAAAAAGCGTGTTGAGGTAGATTGCTTAAAAGCAATTCATGAGCATGCTTATGAAAAATCTAAAGTAAAGGTAAATCTTTTAGTTAATGCTCCAGAAAAATCAAATATTATTAAAGGCAATGAGATTCCTGGAGTTAAAAATATTGTTGCGGTTTCATCTGGCAAGGGAGGTGTTGGAAAATCAACTATTGCAGCAAATTTAGCTGTTGGGTTAGCTGATTTAGGATATAATGTTGGTGTAATTGATGCTGATATTTATGGTCCTTCTATTCATATTATGTTTGGATTGGAGGGGGCAACTCCTGAAGCAATTCAAATTGATGGAAAATCAAAAATTAAACCTTTGGAAAGTTATGGTGTAAAGCTATTATCTATAGGGTTTTTTGCTCAAAGTCAACAGGCAGTTGTTTGGAGGGGACCGATGGCTTCAAAAGCGTTGAACCAGTTACTTTGGGATACGCATTGGGGGGAGTTGGATTACCTTATTGTTGATTTGCCCCCTGGTACTGGTGATATACATTTATCATTGGTGCAATCAATTCCCTTAACGGGTGCTATTGTAGTGAGTACTCCTCAAAATATTGCTTTAGCTGATGCTAAAAAAGGAGTGAATATGTTTCAGATGGACAGTATTGCCGTTCCTGTTTTAGGGATGGTGGAGAACATGTCTTATTTCACTCCTGAAGAATTGCCTGATAATAAATATTACATTTTTGGTGAAGGCGGAGCTAAAGGGTTAGCTGAATACATGGGTATTGATTTGTTGGCTGAAATCCCTCTTGTTCAATCAGTTCGTGAAGCTGCTGATGCAGGAAGACCTGCCGTATTACAAGGTGCTACCCCTGTTGCACTAGAGTTTTTAAATTTGGCTAAGAATGTAGTAACCGCAATTGAAAAAAGAAATGTAAGTTTGCCACCAACATCAGCAGTGGAAACTACAAATGAGGCGGGTTGCTCAACTAAATAAAATATTATGGGAATTATTACTGACAAAACTATTATTGATAAAATTGAGTGTGCTTTAGCTGAGATAAGACCTTTTTTAGAGGATGATGGTGGTGATATTAATTTTATTGAACTTACTGATGAATGGGTAGTGAAAGTAAAATTGATTGGAGCTTGCAGCAGTTGCAGTATTAGTTTATCAACTTTAAAAAATGGTGTTGAGGTTGTGGTTAAGCGCGCTGTTCCTGAAGTGAAAGAGGTTATTGAAATTTCTGCTCTCTAATAGTTAATTATTTTTCTTGATGCTATATCTAGTAGAGTGCTTTTCTATTTAGAATTGCTATAAATTACATTAAACAGTTATTTTATGCCTATTTTTTTAATTTGAAAAATATAAATTTGCAACCTAAAATTGAAGATATATTTAACATGATTAGAATTAATAATATTAAAAACTACCTTTTACTTCTTATAGTATCGTTTGCATTTTCATTTCAAGCGTTAGCTGAAGTAGATGGCGCTCAAATTTTTAAACAAAACTGTACAGCATGTCATGTTTTAGGAGAGACTAAGCTTATTGGTCCAGGTTTAAAAGGCATAACAGAAAAAAGAGACAAAGGATGGTTGAAAAAATGGATTAATAATTCATCTGAATTAATTGCTTCTGGTGATGAAGATGCAATTGCAATTTTTGAGGAGTATAATAAAGTTGCAATGACAAATTTTTATTTTTCTGATGAAGAATTTGAAGCTTTATTTGGTTATTTAGAAAATCCTCCAGTAGAAGAGGCTCCTGTTGCTATCCAAAATACTGTTGTTGCAGAGGAAGAAGGGTTGTCTGCTTCTACTCAAATGATGTTGATTGCTTTGGTTTTATTAACTCTTATATACATATTGACATCTGTTAAAAACAGTCTTAAAGAAAGTTTAGGGCAAAATACTGAGTCAGTTTCTGCAACAGTACAATCTAATTTTACATTGTTTTTCTCCAAGACTATTAACAAATTATTTGTTGGCTTATTTTTTGCAATTATAATTTTGAAGATTGTATATGATGCAATGATGGGTGTAGGTGTTACTACTAATTATCAACCTGAACAGCCAATCGCTTTTTCACACAAAATTCATGCAGGTGATAATGGGATTGACTGTAATTATTGTCATGTTTCCGCTAGAAAGTCTAAGCATTCTAGTATACCATCTGCTAATGTTTGCATGAATTGTCATGCAAGTATTGTAGAAGGCTCTATCGCAGGCGCTACAGAATTACAAAAAATATATGATGCAGTTGGCTATGATCCTGATAAGCGACAATATATTGAAGGTTACGAGCAAAAGCCTATTGAATGGGTAAGGATTCATAATCTTCCTGATTTAGCTTATTTTAATCACTCGCAACATGTTAACGTAGGTAAAATTGAGTGTCAAGAATGTCATGGAGCTATTGAGGAGATGGATGTTGTAAAACAAGAAAATGATTTAACTATGGGTTGGTGTATTAATTGCCATAGAGAGACAGAGGTAAAAATGGAAGGAAACGATTACTATACTAGTCTTCATGAAAAAATGAAAGAGCAATATTCAGGTGAAAAAATTACTGTAGATAAGATAGGTGGTTTAGAGTGTGGTAAGTGCCATTATTAATAAGTATTTAGATTTAAGTTCTATATAATATGACAAAAGCAAAAAAATATTGGAAAGGTTTAGCAGAGCTAAATAATGATCCGATTGTAGACAAGTTAAAACAAAATGAATTTGTTGAAGAAATTCCAGTAGATAAGTTTTTAGGTGATAGTGATATTTCATCTACATCTACATCAAGAAGAGATTTCTTAAAGTTTTTAGGATTCAGTACAGCAGCTGCAACTTTAGCGGCTTGCGAGACTCCTGTTAACAAAGCTATTCCTTATGTAATTAAGCCTGAAGAAGTAACTCCTGGAGTTGCTAATTTCTATGCAACTACAATGTATGATGGGCATGATTATGCTTCTATATTAGTTAAAACTAGAGAGGGAAGACCTATTAAGATTGAGCCAAACAAAACAGGAACTAATGCAAGAATTCAAGCTTCTGTTCTGTCATTATATGATTCTTCAAGATTAAAGAATCCTATGAAATTAGGTGTTAAATCTGATTGGAACACTGTAGATGCTGATATTACTGCTGAGTTAGAAAAAATTTCTGCTGATGGAGGAAATATTGCATTTCTAACTGCTACTATATTAAGCCCATCTACTAAACAATTAATTGCTGATTTTTCATCTAAATATAAAAATGTAAGACATGTACAAATGGATGCTGTTTCTTCTCATGGTACATTAGAAGCAAATGAGACTTCATTTGGAGTAAGAGCTTTACCTATGTTTCGTTTTGATAAAGCTGCTGTTATTGTTTCATTTGGTGCTGATTTTATTGGTAATTGGGGGCACCCAAACAATGAAAAAGATTATGCTTTAGGTAGAAATCCAAATGATGGTAAAATGTCTAAACACTATCAAGTTGAATCTAGTTTATCATTAACAGGTTCTAATGCTGATGAAAGAATCCAAATTAAACCTTCTGAACAAGCTGGTTTATTATCTAATTTGTTAAATGCCTTAAATGGCGGTGATGCTGATATTAGAATTGCTAAAATGGCTGCTGATTTATCTAAAAATCCAGGAAACTCAATTGTTGTATGCGGTAGTAATGATACTAAAATTCAAATTTTAGTTAATGCAATAAATGATAAATTAGGAAATTATGAAAATACAATTACTTTATCAGCACCTTCTTATTTGAAGCAAGGAAATGATAATGATGTTGCTCAATTAATTACCGATATGAATGATGGTAATATTGCCGCATTAATTACTTATAATGTAAATCCTTCTTATTCCTTAAAGAATGCAGCAGGATATAATTCAGGCTTAGAAAAAGTATCTTTAACTATTTCTACTTCACTTTATAATGATGAGTCTGCTTCAAAAATGATGTATGTTTGTCCTGATAATCATTACTTGGAATCATGGGGTGATGCTATACCAACTCATGGTGAATATACTTTTATGCAACCAACTATCTCTCCATTGTTTAATGGAAGGCAGTTTCAAGAAAGTATGATGAGCTGGATGGGGGAATCAGATTATCATACTTATCTACAAAACTATTATTCATTTGCTGATTGGAATCAATCTGTACATGATGGTTACTTTACTTCAAATGATGGAAAAATGAATCCTAAATCTTTTGCTGCTACTATTCCTTCTTTTGATTTATCAAAATCTGAGGCTATAGAGTTTGAGATGACTGAGAAAATATCAATGGGTGATGGTTCTCAATCTAATAATCCTTGGTTGCAAGAATTACCAGATCCGTTATCCAGAGCTTGTTGGGATAATTATTTAACAATTTCAGCTTCTACAGCTGGTGATTTAGGAATAACAAATTGGAATATTTCTAATGGCGCCTTAAATGGCAGTATGGTTAACGTTACTGTAAATGGAACTACTTTAAATAATGTTCCAGTTATGATTCAACCAGGGCAAGCTAATAGTACCGTTGCATTAGCAGTTGGATATGGTAGAACTGCTGCAGGGAAATGTGGTAATGATATAGGTTTTAACGCTTTTTCTTTAGGAAATGGAGATGCTATTATTGAAGTAGTTGATGGTGAGTACGAATTTGCAGCTGTTCAATTACATCATACGATGATGGGAAGAGATATTGTAAAAGAAACTACACTTGCTGATTTTATTGTCGATCCTACTTCAGGAAATCATAAAACATTATATGCTACTCATGATGGTCCTAAAACTGGGGATAAAGTTTCTCTTTGGGATGAGTTTGATCATTCAACAGGTCACTTTTGGAATATGTCAATTGACTTAACACTTTGTACAGGATGTGCTGCTTGTGTTATTTCTTGTCATGCTGAAAATAATGTTCCTGTTGTTGGTAAAGAAGAAATTAGAAAATCGAGAGATATGCACTGGTTGCGTATTGACCGTTATTTTTCTTCTGATATGACAAAAGAATTATCTGCTGAAGAAAAAATATCTGCAATTGATATGTATGCTGAAATGGAGGATCCTTCAGGAAATCCTGAAACGGTTTATCAGCCAGTAATGTGTCAGCATTGTAATCATGCTCCTTGTGAGACTGTTTGTCCTGTTGCTGCCACCTCACATGGTGCAGAAGGTCAAAATCATATGGCTTATAATAGATGTGTGGGTACAAGGTATTGTGCGAATAACTGTCCTTATAAAGTAAGAAGATTTAACTGGTTCCAATATTCTGATAACGATAAGTTTGATTTCAACATGAATGATGACTATGGTAAAATGGTATTAAATCCTGATGTGGTTGTTCGTTCAAGAGGAGTTGTTGAGAAATGTAGTATGTGTATACAGCAAATACAAGCAATTAAACTTGATGCTAAAAACACTGGAAGAACAGTTAGAGATGAAGATGCACAAACAGCATGTTCTTCTGCTTGCTCTACAAATGCAATCGTGTTTGGAGATGTAAATGATAATTCTCATCAGATTCAAGGATTGAAGAAGGACTCTAGATCATATCAGCTGCTAGACCATTTGAATGTTGATCCTTCAGTATTCTATCAAACTAAAATTAGAAATAAAGCTTAATTATATTATGCATAAAGAATCAGAAATTAGAGACCCATTAATTCTTGGTAATAAGTCCTACCATGATATTACAAAAGATATTGCGTTTCCTGTTGAAGGTAAGGCTAATAAATATTGGTGGATTTTATTTTCACTGTCATTAGTTCTTTTCTTATGGGGTGTTGTCTCAATGGCATACACTATTGGAACAGGAATTGGTGCTTGGGGGTTGAATAAAACAGTAAACTGGGCATGGGATATTACTAACTTTGTTTGGTGGATTGGAATTGGACATGCGGGAACATTAATCTCTGCAGTACTTTTATTATTCCGTCAAAAGTGGAGAATGTCAATTAACCGTTCAGCAGAAGCAATGACAATATTTGGTGTTGCTCAAGCTGCATTATTCCCATTAATTCATATGGGAAGACCATGGTTAGCTTACTATGTATTTCCTATTCCTAATCAATTTGGTTCACTTTGGGTAAATTTTAATTCTCCATTATTATGGGATGTATTTGCAATTTCAACTTACTTCTCTGTTTCAGTAGTATTCTGGTACATTGGTTTAATTCCTGATTTTGCAATGCTAAGAGATAGAATGAGTGCAAAAACAGCACCTTTGAAAAAGCAGTTATATTCATTCCTTTCTTTCGGATGGAGTGGTAAAGCAAAACATTGGCAAAGATTTGAAGAAGTTTCTTTAGTATTAGCTGGTTTAGCTACTCCTTTAGTATTCTCGGTTCACTCTATTGTATCTATGGACTTTGCAACTTCAATTATACCAGGTTGGCACACGACAATCTTTCCTCCTTATTTTGTTTTAGGAGCATTATTTTCTGGCTTTGCAATGGTAGAAACTTTACTTATTATAATGAGGAAAGTTGTGAATATGGAAGCTTATATCACTATTAAGCATATTGAATATATGAATATTATTATCTTGCTTACAGGTTCTTTAGTGGGTACTGCTTATATAACGGAGTTATTCATGTCATGGTATTCAGGAGTTGAATTTGAGCAATATGCTTTCTTGAACAGAGCAACTGGACCTTACTGGTGGGCCTATGCTATTATGATGACTTGTAATGTTCTTACCCCACAGTTGTATTGGTTTAGTTCTATAAGAAAGAGTTTTATTGCAACATTTATTTTGTCAATATTTGTAAATATTGGTATGTGGTTTGAGCGTTTTGTAATTATTGTAACTTCTTTACATAGAGATTATTTACCTTCAGCTTGGACCATGTTCTCTCCAACATTTATTGATATAGGTATTTATTTAGGTACAATTGGATTCTTCTTTGTATTGTTCCTTTTATATGCAAGAACTTTCCCAGTAATTGCACAAGCAGAATTAAAATCAATTGTTAAATCTTCAGGTTCTGAATATAAAAACAAGAAATAATGAGTAAAAATACACTATACGGAATTTTTGATTGCGAGCTAGTTTTATTAGCGGCAGTAAAAGAAGTTCGTGCTAATAAAATTGAGATTAAGGAGGTGTACTCTCCTTTTCCTATACATGGTTTAGATAAAGCTTTAGGATTGAAAGAAACAAGAATGGCAATCACTGCGTTCATTTATGGATGTATTGGCCTTTCATTAGCTGCTTTAATGATTTATAATATAATGATTATTGATTGGCCACAGAATATTGGAGGGAAACCAAACTTTACTTTTTACCATAATATGCCCGCATTTATTCCTATTATGTTTGAATGTACAGTATTATTTGCAGCTCACCTAATGTCAATTACTTATTTAATAAGAAATGGGCTTTATCCAGGTGCTGCTTCAGATTGCCCTGATCCAAGAACAACTGATGATAAATTTTTAATGGAAATTGAAGTAGAAGGGGATTTAGCTGCTCTTAAAGCTATGCTTACTAAAAATGGAGCTACTGAAATTAACGAAAAAGACGCGTAATTATGAATAAATTAATTTTAAAATTAGCACTTATTTCAGGTATTGTATTCTTATCTTCTTGTACATCTGATACTGGATATGAATTTATGCCTAATATGTACCGTTCTCCTAGTATTGAAACTTACGCTGAGCATACTATTTCTGGTTATGATGGGATTCCTGTAGAGGGGACTGTAGCAAGGGGCTACTTATCTACTTTTAATTATGATGAAACTTTGGATGGTTACTTGTTGGCTGGTAAAAATGCAGTCAATCCTTTAGAAAATAATACAGAAAACTTAGCTGATGGTAGAGCACTTTATGGAATGTTTTGTGAACACTGTCATGGGGCAACTGGTTCAGGCGATGGAACCGTTACACATCCTATTTATTCAGCAGTACCTCATTATAATGATGATAAATTAAAGAGAAGATGTGATGTGCCAATGTGTGATTTAAAAGCTGGGCATATTTTTCATGCTATTACTTATGGTTTAAATGCTATGGGACCGCACGCAAGTCAAATATCTGAGAATGAAAGGTGGAAAATTACTCTTTATGTGCAAGAGGAATTACAAAATTTAGGTAAATAAAAAATACATATACAATGTTTACAATAAATAAAAAAGCAAAAAATCTTTCAATAGCACTTATGGCTATTGGGCTGATTGCATTAATTTTTGGTTTTGCATCAAATCCTCATGGAGCTTGGCCCGCACTTTTATTTAATACATATTTCTATTTAGGGATATCAGTATTTGCAGTGTTTTTTGTTGCTATGCAATATGTCTCTGAAGCAGGCTGGTCAATAGTCCTTAAAAGAGTTCCTGAAGCAATTATGGGTGCACTACCTGCTTTTAGTTCTATTATGTTATTAATTATGGTTGCCTCCATTATGCACGTTAATCATATTTATCACTGGTTGCATGAGGGAATTATGACAGTTGGGCATGCAGAGTATGATTATATTATAGCAGGTAAAGAGCCATATCTGAATGCTACATTTTTTATCATCAGAACAATAATATATTTATTAGGTTGGAATTATTTTGCTAAGAAATTAAGATCATTATCATTACTTGAAGATAGAGAAGGGGGGACTGCAATTCATTTCAAAAGTGTAAGTACTTCTGCTTGGTTTATGGTATTCTTTGCGGTAACTTCTGCTATGGCATCTTGGGATTGGATCATGTCAATTGATGCTCATTGGTTTTCTACTCTATTTGGATGGTATGTATTTGCGGAGTGGGCTGCAATTGGTTTTACAAGTATTCTTTTATTTACTCTTTACTTGCAAAGACAAGGTTATTTAAAAGATGTAAATGAAAGTCATATTCATGATTTAGGAAAGTGGATTTTTGCTTTCTCTTTAGTATGGACTTATATGTGGTTCTCTCAATTTATGTTAATTTGGTATGCTAATATTCCTGAGGAAGTAGCATATTTTACAGCAAGATTAGAAGTAGAGAATTATAAATTTCTTTTCTGGTTTTCTATGATTATTAATTTTGTGTTACCAGTAATTTTGTTAATGAGTAGAGATGCTAAAAGGCATAATAGTAGATTGATTTTTGTGAGTATTATTATACTTATTGGTCATTGGTTAAATTCATATTTATTAGTTGCTCCTGGCACTTTAAATACTCATGGTCATATTGGGTTTACTGAAATCGGAATTGGTCTTGGATTTGCAGGATTGTTAATTCATTTAACTTTTAAAACACTCGCAAAGGAACAAATGGAAGCTAAGAACCATCCAATGCTTGATGAGTCTAAACATTTACATACATAAAATTGTATTGTTAATATATTTTAAAGGGCCAGATAATTCTGACCCTTTTTTTATGCTTACTTTTGCTACTCTATGAATGAAGATTACGAGATAGAAGAAGACGGCTTGAATGAGCAGTTTGAAATGGATCAAGTTTTGCGACCTAAACTTTTTGAAGATTTTGAAGGTCAGGATAAAATTGTCAATAATCTTAAGGTTTTTATTGAAGCAGCAACTCAAAGGGAAGATGCTTTGGATCATGTTTTGTTACACGGCCCTCCAGGACTTGGGAAAACTACTTTAGCTAATATTATTGCTAATGAGTTAGGAGTAAGTATTAAAACTACTTCTGGCCCTGTATTAGATAAGCCTGGAGATTTAGCTGGCTTACTTACTAATTTAGAAAATAGAGATGTTCTTTTTATTGATGAAATTCATAGATTAAATCCAATAGTAGAGGAATATTTATATTCCGCAATGGAGGATTATCAAATTGATATTATGATAGAGTCAGGACCAAATGCCAGGTCTGTTCAAATTAAACTTAATCAATTTACGTTAATTGGAGCTACAACTCGTTCGGGCTTACTAACATCACCTTTGAGAGCTAGATTTGGAATTAACTCTAGATTGGAATATTATAAATTGAATTTACTTTCTAAAATTGTAAATCGATCTTCCTCAATTTTAGATGTTAGTATTGCTAAGGATGCAGCTATTGAAATTGCGGGAAGAAGCAGAGGGACTCCTAGGATTGCAAATGCACTTTTAAGAAGAGTTAGAGATTTTGCACAAATAAAAGGAGATGGAGATATTGATAAGAAAATTACTCAATATTCTTTGGATGCCTTAAATGTTGATGAGCACGGTTTGGATGAAATGGATAACAGAATTTTATCTACTATTATTGATAAATTTAGAGGTGGCCCTGTTGGGCTTACAACTATTGCTACTGCAGTTGGTGAGCAAGCTGATACTATTGAGGAAGTATATGAACCTTATTTAATTCAGGAAGGATATTTGATGCGTACACCTAGAGGAAGGCAAGCAACTGATTTAGCATTTAAGCATTTAGGAAAGGTTAAGCCAGCTGATCAAGGGAATCTGTTTTAAGAAATCTGATCAAAAACTTCTAGGATAGTGTTTTTATATTGGGAAAAAGTTGTTAGTGCCCAAATTTTTAAGGTGATTACTTCTTCTTTACTGAGCCATCTAGCACTTTTTGAAAGTTCCTTTTTAAAAAGAATTTTATCAAAACTAACTTTCCTAAGTATTTTTTTTGTGAATTCTAACATAATATTTAAAGTTTACAAATACAATAACACAATAGTATGGTAATTATTGCTCTCCCCCCCAACTATATGATTCATTTTCTAAACCAGCCAATGTTATTACTCTGTCAATAACAGTAGCGGTTAACTCCTCAAAAGTTTGAGGTTTACTGTAAAATGAAGGAGTTGCAGGGCAAATAATTCCACCCGCTTCAGTTATTGTTTTCATATTATTAATATGAATTAGGCTGTACGGTGTTTCTCTTGCAATTATTATTAACTTTCGCCTTTCTTTAAGTATAACATCAGCAGCTCTTGTTGTTAAGTCATTAGATATTCCTGCTGCAATTCTGCCCATTGTCCCCATTGAAGATGGACAAATTATCATAGTACAAAAGTTTGCCGAACCACTGGCGAAAGGAGCCATAAAATCCATTTTATCATAAAAAGTAAATGGGTAATTATTATAATCAGTATTCTCTAATTCAGTTTCCCAAACATACTTTGCATTATCACTCATAAGTACACCAACATCTTCTATTTGTGCCTGTAACTGAACTAGTTTGTCAAAAAGCACTTTTGCATAAATTGCTCCACTTGCTCCTGTTACTGCTACTATTATTTTGTGTTTTTTATCCATTAGAAATTGTAATGTATTGCAAAATTTAAAACTGAATTGTACTTTCCTTTTCTTGTAGAATTATATGTTGTAGCATGGTTGTAATCCTCTTCACCAATTGGTAATATCGAGTTGCTAATTCTAGTATTAAGACTTAAATTTGCTGAAAATTTGTAATCCATACCTATCAATAATCCAATATCATAATCTATAAACGGATCAATAGTTGTAGTTGAAATTTCCCCATAAGTATCATTATAATAAGCTTTTATTAGATTAGCAAATTGTATTCCTCCTTCAATTTTTAAAACTGCACTTTGGTGGTATTTTAATAACAATGGAATTTCAATATAGGAAGATGAAATATCTGGTTTTTCATAATCTTGTAGGTGTTCAGAGTTATTCATATTAGGATTGTTACTGCCTTTTTGAATATAAGTCATTTCCATTTGAAAACTAAGTAAAGGAGATAATGATTTATTTGCAAAAAATCCAGCTAGTAATCCAGCTTTATTAAATCCTCCCAAATCATCTCCACTAACTTGTGAGGTACTAAGCCCTAAAATAATTCCGCCGGCAAAGTTTTGCGCTTGTAAATTTGAAATGAGAAATCCACAAAAAATAAAAAGTGCCAATTTCTTTTTCATTTTATCTTAAGCTAACTCCTAGACCAAGTGTTGCCGTAGGGTATTCAGATAAAGTATAATCTGCTTGAATTGTAACTAAAGTAATGTTGAACCTTAAGCCAATATTAGCTCTTACATTCTTGTTACTTTCAAATTTCATTTCTACTTTTTCTTCAAATTGAACTCCTCCTAAATCAAAATTAGCATTAGAGGAAAAAGTTGTAGTTGCTGAATTATACCCAATTCCAGCATATCCAGTAAACATTAATAATTTCTTTGAAGCAACTAAATTGATTGTAGTAGCCTTTGTGTTTAAAGAAACTTCTTGCCCAGCTATTTTTAGTTCTGTATTAAGAGTAGTATGGCCACCTTGTAAGGAAAGACTCATTGGTATTGCATCTCCTACAACTGGAATCCACTGTAACACATCATGCTTTATTCCAATTCCAAAAATATTTACATTTATATTGTCGCCAACATTTAACATTGGCATATATCTTATATCAATAGCAGTATTCTTAATTAATCCAATACCTGCTTGTATCATTGGGAGTGGCATTGCAGGAGTTTTAAATCCCCCTGGCATATTAAAATCACTCTGACCAAGTGCTGGGTCCCCCCCTGACATATTATATGTCATTGGAGTTGAATCAGAGCTTCCAAATATAGTGGACGCTTCAGTTTTAGTAGAAGACGTAAAAACAGTCCCTCCAGCATCTTTAATGTTAAAGGTTTTTTCTGAACTTGGAATAATTACATTATTTACAGTAAATGTTAAATCAAATCCACCTAAGCGATGTGGTTTTGCAGTATTATACCAGCCATTATTTAAGCCTGCACCAAAACTTTCTGCCATTGGTGTAAAATATGCTTCAAGAAGTATTTTTCCTTGCTTAACATCATCAGCAAAAATAGTTGTAATTGGCAGAGCAGTTTGAGCAAAAGAATTTAATCCAATAAGGCCTGCTAAAAATGTAAATAAATATTTTTTCATAATTATATTTTTCTAATTATTTAGATGTGATTCTTCAACTTGCAAAATCTCTTTTGTATTAGTGTTGTAGATATATGCTATAACACTCATATTAGATGCATTCCAGTCACCAGCATTACCATTTCCTAATTCAGCAGTATTATTTGTCGAATAATCAATATTGTATTGTTCTAAAGTTGCAAGATCATAATTTATTAAGGTCTCAATTGTCTGTCCAGCAATATAATTAGTTGTGCTTGATAAACCTTCATCTATTAATACTGTTTTTAATACATGATTATGAATATAGTTTTCTACATTTTCCTGCCCATCTTTTTGCCAATTGATAATATTACTTTCTGTTAAACAGACCACTAAATTATAGTATCCATTAACATTATTTAAAACATTAGAACTTATTGTAATTGAATTTATAGTTGTATTAATATCTATTCCAAAATCAACTTCTTTATTCAACTCATTTGACACTTCAGTAGCCCACTCATCTTTGCTTAACTTATGGTTGTCGGGATATCCAATTCTATTGATCATCCCCCTTGGAAGTCCCATTTCAGATATGCCATAAAAATTATCCCAATTATCCCCCCATTGTGTTCTGAAGTCATATTGAAAACTAGGAGCTTGACTAGCAGGGTAAGGCCTTGCAAAAGATTTACTTACATGAATTGCCATTCCTATAATTTGCTCTCCATAAATGTCATGGATTGCATCTAGTTCTCTTGCTGCATCTGGGCAGTTCGGGCATAAATGACCAGTAAAGTCCTCTACTAAAACTTTTTTCATATAAGAATTTGTTGCAGTATCTACAGGGTTGATAGCTTCATCAGTTAAGTAAGGCCCTTCAACAATATCACATGATGTAATAATTAAAATTGCACTAAGCAGTGTAAGATATTTTTTCATTTTTTAAAAACTTGATGATATACTTAAATTAAATCCGTTTGATGATGGCACGAGTTTACAAACTCCCCCTACACAAAAAATCCCCTCTCTTTTTTTTCCGTAACCAATTTCAAAACGGTTAGCTCCTTTAATAAAACCAGCAGTTATATTCAAGTAGTGCAATTGTTTTTCTGTAATCTCATTACCATAATTGTACATATCTTGAACTGTAAAAAACCAATGAGGTGAAATTGTATATTCTAAAAGGCCCATACCCCAATCTCCTTCAGCTGGTTCTTCCAAGCCATTTTCATAAGACCCTACATGTGCAGAATAATCTTCTAGCTGTTTGGAATTTAGCATTTGTAATTCCATTCTTAAAGAATGTCCTTTCTTAATTTTGAAGCTTATATCAGCAATTAAGATTGTTGAGTTAAGCACCCCATAATCTCCTTTGACATGACCTTCTAAAAAGTCTTTATTGTAAGTTTGGTTCGCAATCACAAAATTAGCCTTAATTTTTTTATTTATTTTTTTATTTATTTCTAAATTAATATCTTGAAAATATAGTTCTTCATTTTCTATACTAATTAACATTGGACTATGTTCAGTATTGTCATTTAAGAATGAGTTCCCTCCATTTAACCCATTAATTCTGGAGTAATTAAACGCTAGTTTTGTTCCGTATTTACCACCTAAAAAAGTCCCCTTTTTCATTTTATAGAAGACATCAAATTGCATCCCAAATTCTCCGTCAGCTTGTGTAGCGCAAGGGTAGAGTGCTAACAGAGAGTAAGCATGAGGCTTACTAAGAGTTGGGATATAATTAATTAGATATGCCTTACCATCTTTATCTCTGTCAGATTTAAATGTCATATTATCTGTTCGGTGAATTTCAGCTGATACTCCAAAACCTCTTTTTGAAAAAGTAATATTTTGTGTAATAGCATTCCCCCTTGCGTAATTCATTTTGCTTGCAGAAAGCACATTTGATGGATCGTTAATTTTATAGGCATATTCTCCATAGTAATTCCAGCTACCATACATTAAATTTAATCTACCAGCATAGGCACTAACATTCTGAGGGATTTTAAAAATAAGATTACTTCTTTCTTGATACCTACTTATAAAACTACCACCTAAAATTGTTTTTATTTTGTTTTCAGAAGATAATAATTCATTAGTATTAATTTCCAAGTCAGCACCCCTAAAGATTCCATCAGAATAAGTGAAATGAGTTCTGCTTTTTCCAATAAATGTTTTTAAGTATGTTCCTTGTGTCGGGCTGTATTTTAATCTAACACCATCCATTGCATTATCAATTCCTAATCCTTTTTCTTCATAACTTCTAAATATTAATCCGCTTCCTAGTTGTTCATAATAATTTCCTACTGTAACTTCTAAGCCATCAACGCTGTAAGTTGCATATTTATAAGGAATTCCGTTTCCTTTAAATTCAGAATCGTAATCAGCTAAAGCGTTTAAGTAACTTTCATAACGCAAACCAGTCGCAAAATTCCCTTTGATATAGTTAAGATTTAAGTAAGCATTATTAAGAATTACTTCATTAGCTGCAGTGGCGCCAATGAGTTCGTCTTCTTGATAGGATTGTAAATTAAGATCAAAGTCCCCATGGATTTCTCCGGTATTTAATTCCTGAGAGAATCCTGAAAAAGAAGCTCCAAAAACCATCAAAAGAGATGCAATTTTCTTCATAAATTATTTTGCAATTTTTTGGATTTGTTCTAAAAGCTCATCTTCATCGCCATCAACATAACCTTTGTGCTGCCATACAATTTCATTTTTTCCGTTAAGTAAAAATGTGTGAGGAACAGTTTGCACACCCATAGCTCTTTTAAGTTCACTATTAGAGTCTAAATAAACTTCATAATCCCAATCAGATGCATTTACATAAGGAGCTACCCTCATCATTGATCTTGTATCATCAATAGAAATTGCTACAAGTTTAACTCCTGTTTCATCTTGCCAATCCTCATAGATTTCAGCAATATTATTTAATTCTTTTTTACAGGGCTTACACCAAGTTGCCCAAAAAGAAATTACAATTGGGTTGCCGTCATTTTCTAAATTTGTAATATTGAAATTACTTCCATCTAAAGTTTTTACATCTTTGTTAGGTAATGCTCTGTTTTGAGAAAAGCTAAAAGTTGTAAAAAGTGCAATAGCTAAAAAGCTAAATATTGTTTTTTTGTTCATTTTTGATTTTTTTAATTGCACAAATATATGCTTATTTTATATAAATCGATTACATGAAATAGGTAAGAATTTTAATGAAACAAAAAACCCTGAATGATAACCATTCAGGGTTTAGATTATAAATTAAAAGCTAACTACTTTGCAATTGTAATTTTCTTTGCAGCAATACCATTTTCTGTTTTAATGTTTAGCATATAAACACCATCAGCTAATGAAGAAACATTAATATTTTTAGTTGCTTTAGATGATAAAACCAAGTTTCCTAAAATATCAAGCACTTCAATAGAAGTGTAATTTCCTTCGATAGTTAATACGTCTTTTACAGGGTTAGGGTAGATTGAAATATTTGATATAATATCATTAATACCAACTGTTGCATCTCCAGTCTTAAAAGCAGCACCATCTACATCAGAAAATTGACCTCCTGAAGATAGAACCGTACCGTTTCCATCAGTTACAGTAAAAGAACCAACACCATATCCTGCATCTATTCCATCTCCATAAGAATCATAAATAGTAAAAGTGTGGCAAATTTGAGCATTTAAAGTTCCAGAAACAGGAGTTTCGGTAGTTGTTCCTGCCGCACCTAAATTAGAATAAGGACCTCCTGATAAAACTACTGCGCCATTTGCATCAGTAATATCCCATGTTGTTTCAGATCCATAAGCATCAGTCACAATCTGAACAGTTACATCAACATGTGTATTCTGTATTGCAGTTTGAACATTAAATGAAGCTGCAGGATTATTTGATGGATCTGCGTCCATTACTCCATTAGGATAAGATGTATTAATGGATACAGCATCATTGCTTGCTAATCCTGTTAATGCAGGTAATGTAATATTATCAGTAGCATATGTTGCTAAGTTACCAGTCCATGGTGTAGTAGAGATAACGTTCCCATTAACTAAAACATCAACAGATAATGAAGTAAGATTAACCAGGCCATAATTTTGAATCATAATTTCAGGTACTAAATCTCCCTCACATGTTAAAGTTTCACCAGCATAATCAAATGTTCTCGCATCATTATCATTTGATGCAGGAGCTGGGCATGCGCTTACTAAAGAATAAGGACTAGCGGCCTGTCCGCATTCAGATACTATTCTGTCAGGGCAGATTTGGTAAACAGTTGGCCAGTAACCAATTTGATAATCTTGAGTAACTTGTGCAGGATTTGACCCAGAATATGTAGGTAATATTGGATATGGAGTACCAGTGATCCAATCACCTTGAGAATTCCCTCCTCCTTGTAGTTCTGCTAAACTTCCTCCGTCACCTTCAATGAAAAATACCATAACATCATCTGTTGTATTTGCATTGACATTTGGCATTCCAGCAGGACCATGGTTCATATATAAGTCTTCCAGAGCACCAGAAGTATGATAACCCCAGCATGGTGGGCACCATATTGCTGAGAAATCAATAAAAACAGTATAACCATTATCTAATAGGCTATATAAATTGTGACTTGTACCATCTAAGTCCGTTAAAGTAAAATCTGGAGCTACTGATCCATTAGGTAATTGCGCCTGCACGTTGTTTAGTGTAAATACAGCAACAACAGCAATAAGTAAAATTTTTTTCATTTTTGTTTTTTTTGTATTAATAATATGCTGCAAATATAATAAATTATTATTAATTAAAATTGTGTAATGTGTAACTTAGAAAATATGTATTTGAATAAATTAGTTTCAAGAATTCAAAATATATTTTTTATATATTTGCAAAAAAAAATATAATGAAGAGACTAGGATTATTAATTTTGATAATTATTAAGGTGTTTTATCTGAATGCACAAAGCTTAACTGTTACTGGTGAGGCGTTAGTGAATTTAAATTTTGCAACAGTACTGAATGGTCCAATAGATAGTTTAGACCCATGCCTACCTACGCATGCAAGTTTAACTATCAAAAATATTTCAAATAAGGAGCATGATGTTTTGTGTGAAAAAAATGTGCTTATATCAGCTCCTGGGACGGATGATCACTTCTGCTGGGGAGGTACATGTTATGGTAGTTCTACTATCGTATCTACCGCAACAACAAATATACAATCAGGACAAGCTGATGATATAGAATTTGACGGTGTTTTTGATGCTTATTGTAATGATGGTTATGGAGTTGTAGAGTATTGTTTTTATCCTGATGGAGATCCAACTGACAGGTCTTGTATTACGATTACGTATAATAATGATGTTGCAGTAGCAATAAAGAATGATAAATTATTTGATTTAAATATTAGTAACTTTTATCCGAATCCTGCAAAAGAATTTGCGTATGTTAATTATTACCTAAATATTAAATCTGAGATGGTAATTATGGATATTCTTGGTAATAAAGTTAAGAATATTTACTTTACTCAAAAAGGAACACAAAGTATTAACATTTCTGAATTATCTAAAGGAGTTTACTTTGGAAATCTGATATCAAATAATGAAGTTATTGCTATTAAAAAACTAATAGTAAAATAAGTATTAAGTTTCTTGTTTTATAAAGCCGTGCAATTTTTGCAGGGCTTTTCTTTTTTATAGTGCTATATAATTACAAATGCTTAAATTTGCCTACTTATAATAGAAATATTTATGGCAAAGAAAGTAAGTAAAAAGGAAGCATTAGCTTATCATGCTGAGGGCAGGCCAGGCAAAATTGAAGTAATTCCTACAAAAAAACACAGTTCACAAAGAGAGCTTTCATTAGCATACTCACCAGGAGTTGCTGAGCCATGCATACAAATTGATAAAAAGAAAGAAGATGTATATAAATATACTGCAAAAGGAAATTTGGTTGCAGTAATTTCTAATGGTACTGCAGTTCTAGGCTTAGGAAATATTGGCCCAGAGGCCTCTAAACCTGTAATGGAAGGAAAGGGTTTGCTTTTTAAAATATTTGCTGATATTGATGTTTTTGATATTGAGGTTGATGCAACTGATGTGGATAAATTTGTAGAAACTGTAAAAGCAATATCACCAACATTTGGGGGTATTAACTTGGAAGATATCAAAGCACCAGAATGTTTTGAGATTGAAGAAAGATTAAAAGCAGAATTACCTATTCCTATAATGCATGATGATCAGCATGGGACAGCAATTATCTCATCAGCAGCATTATTAAATGCTTTGGAAATTGTAAAAAAAGACATTTCAAAAATTAAAGTTGTAGTAAATGGTGCGGGTGCAGCGGCTATGTCCTGTTCTAAATTGTACTTAGCTCTTGGAGTTAAGAAAGAAAATTTAGTAATGCTAGATAGTAAAGGTGTTATCAGAAATAATAGAGAAGGGCTTGAAGGGAATAAAGAATTCTTTGCCACAAACAGAAGAAGCGAAACTTTAGAAGATGCAATGAAAAATGCTGATGTATTCTTAGGCTTATCAGTAGCAAATATTGTTTCTACTGAGATGGTGCAATCAATGGCGAAACGCCCAATTGTTTTTGCACTTGCTAATCCTTATCCTGAAATTTCATATAAGGATGCAATGAATAGTCGTGATGATATTATTATGGCAACTGGTCGTTCCGATCATCCTAATCAGGTTAATAATGTACTAGGATTTCCCTATATTTTTAGAGGCGCAATGGATGTAAGGGCTACAGAGATTAATGAAAATATGAAGTTAGCTGCTGTTAAGGCAATTGCTAATTTAGCTAAAGAAACTGTACTTGATGAAGTGAGTTTAGCTTATGATGATAATACTTTGGCTTTTGGATCTGAGTATATTATTCCAAAACCATTAGACCCAAGATTAATAACTGCTGTTGCTCCAGCTGTTGCAATGTCAGCAATACGAACTGGTGTAGCAAAACAAGAAATTTCAGATTGGAATAAATATAGAGAAAGCTTGAAAAAGCGATTAGGTTTAGATAATGAGTTAATAAGAACACTTACTGCAAGAGCAAAAAGGAACCCAAAGACAGTAGTATTCGCTGAGGCAGAGCATTATAAAATTCTAAAAGCAGCTCAACAAGTAAAAGATGATGGAATTGCTGAGCCAATTTTACTTGGAAGAAGACAGAAAATTTTAGACTTGATTGAAGAATTTGCTCTAGAAATGGATGATGTATGTATTATTGATCCTAAAGAAATAATACAAGAAGATAAAAGGTATGAATATGGTGATATTTTCTGGAAGAAGAGAATGAGAAAAGGAATCACACAATTTGAGGCCAGAAAATTGATGCGTGAGAGAAATTATTATGGTTCAATGATGGTAGAAATGGGTGATGCTGATGCGTTAATTTCTGGCATTAATAGAAATTACAGAGCTACAGTTAAGCCTGCGTTGGAAGTAATTGGAAAAGAAGAGGGTGTTAATAATGTAGTAGGGATGTATATTATGCGTACTAAAAAAGGAACTTTATTTTTAGCTGATACTACAATAAACTTAGACCCAACAGCAGAAGAAATTGCCGACATGAGTATTTTGATTGCTAAAAAGGTAAAGCAATTTCGAGTAAACCCAAGAATTGCCCTACTTTCTTATTCTAATTTTGGTTCTACTAGAACAAAAGAATCTGAAAAAATGGCAAAAGCTGCCGCAATATTAAAAGAAGAAAATCCTAATTTAGTAGTTGATGGAGAAATACAAGGAGATTTTGCATTAGACACTGAAAAGATGCTAAAAATTTTTCCTTTCTCTCCTTTAGCAGAAGAAAATGCAAACACACTTATTTTCCCAAATTTAAGTTCAGGAAATATGGCTTATAAATTAATACAAGAAATTGCTGAGGTAGATTCAATTGGACCTATTTTGGTTGGTATGAAAAAGCCAGTACATATTCTGCAATTAGGATGCACAGTACGTGAAATTATTAATATGGTAACCTTATCGGTTGTTGATGCACAAATAAAAAGATGATAACACACATACACGGAAAACTAATCGAAAAAACTCCAACTTATGTTGTAGTTGATGTAAACGGAATTGGTTATAAAATAAAGATTTCATTACAAACTTTTTCAGCAATTGATGGAGAATTATGCAAATTATTTACTCATCTCTCAGTAAAAGAAGATTCTCATACTTTATTCGGTTTTTTTGATGAAAGCGAACGCCATTTATTCAAGAATTTAATTTCAGTTTCTGGAGTAGGCCCTAGTACCGCACAAGTTATTTTATCTACTTTTACTCCTGAAGAAATTGTTCATCATATTACTACTGCGGATGTAAAAATGGTGCAAAGTGTTAAAGGTATTGGGGCTAAAACAGCACAAAGAATAATTATTGATTTGAAAGATAAGGTTGCAAAAGGCATGCCTACTTCTGATTTATTGTTTGATAAAATAGACAATACTATTAAAGAAGAAGCGTTATCTGCTCTAATAGCGTTGGGATTTGCTAAAAAAGCTGCTGAAAGTAAAATAGAGAAAGTGCTCAAATCAAACCCAGAAATTGCTAATGTTGAAGAATTAGTTAAAACTGCATTAAGTCAGATGTAACTATTTGTAGAAATTGAGAAAAGCAATAATTTATAAAATATCATTTTTAGTGTTTACGCTATTTTTTAGCGTAAAATTATCAGCACAATCTGTTGCTGATGCAACTCTGTCATACCCATTTTCTATAGCGCAATCTGGTGGATTGTTTATGAATACACCTCCTAATTTTAGTACAACAGTTATTTTTAATGCTGAAATAAATAAATATATTGTTCAGCAGAGAATAGGCGGTTTGGATTTTGGAAATCCCAAAATAATGAGCTTTTCAGAATATCAAGATTATGCTCAGCAAAAATCATTAAAAGATTATTGGCATTTGCGATCCAATGAAAGAGGTGGGAATCAAACTTCTGCTTTAGGGCTGCCAAAGTTATTTATTCCAGGTAAGGCTTTTGATAGAGTTTTTGGAGGAAATGCTGTGGATATTCGTCCTCAGGGCTCAGCCGAACTTATTTTTGGTTTAAAAATTAATAGAATTGATAATCCATCACTTCCTGAAGAGCAAAGGAAAACGACTTCTTTTGATTTTCAAGAGAAAATTCAAATGAATGTAATTGGAAAAATTGGCGATAAATTAAAAGTTACTGCAAATTTTAATACTGAAACTACTTTTGATTTTGAAAATCAAATGAAAGTAGAATACACTGGGCATGAGGATGAAATTATAAAGAAAATTGAAATTGGTAATGTAAGCTTACCCTTAAATGGAACTCTAATTACTGGAAGTCAATCATTGTTTGGGTTTAAAACTCAAATGCAGTTTGGAAGGTTGACTTTAACAGGAATCTTATCTCAGCAAAAAAGTACTAAATCAGAAATTGAAGTTAGTGGAGGGGCTCAAACTTCAGAGTTTGATGTTTATGCCGATCAATATGAAGCAAACAAACATTATTTTCTAGCACATTACTTTAAGGATAATTATGACAAAGCTCTTGAAGATTTACCTTTTATAAATTCAGGTGTAAATATTACAAAAGTTGAAATTTGGGTAACCAATAAAACAGGAACAACTAATGATACAAGAAACATTGTTGCCTTTTTGGATTTAGGTGAAACGGGTTCAAATATTTACAATAACTTTTCAACTTCAAGTGGAGGTAGTTTTCCTGATAATTTTGAAGCAAATAATTTATTTAACGTATTAAGTTCTACTTATTCAGGAGTCAGAAATATTAATGAAGTGAGTAGCATTTTAGTTAGTACACCATTATCAAATGGCGAAGATTACGAAAAGTTAGAGCGCTCAAGAAAACTTTCTGAATCAGAATTTACAATCAATTCTCAACTGGGTTATATTTCTTTAAATTCTGCTTTGAATAATGATGAGGTTTTAGCGGTTGCATTTCAATATACAGTAGGAAATAAAACCTATCAAGTCGGTGAGTTAAGCTCAACAGGCCCAACTGCTCCAGATGCTTTAATTGTGAAGCTTTTAAAAGGAACTAACTTCACCCCATCATTGCCAAATTGGCATTTAATGATGAAAAATATTTATGCACTTGGGGCTTATCAAATGAGTAGAGACGGATTTGTACTTGATGTTGTTTATGAAAATACAGAAGAGTCAGGTGCAATAACAAATCATTTAAGCGTACCTACTGAGGAGGGCGTCCATGGGAAGCCATTAATTAAACTATTAAATCTTGATAGATTAAATCAACAGTCTGATGTGCAATCTGATGGGCTTTTTGATTTTGTCGAGGGAATTACAGTAAGATCATCAAACGGAAGAGTAATTTTTCCTGTTCGTGAGCCTTTTGGGTCTTATCTTAAAGATCAGTTTTCAAGCCCCACATTAGGAAAAAAGTATATTTATCAGGAGCTCTATGATTCTACTTTAACAGTAGCTCAGCAATATCCTGAAAAAAATAAGTATCGATTAAAAGGGGCTTATCAATCATCTTCTGGAGCAGAGATAAGATTGAATGCAATGAATGTTCCTGAGGGCTCAGTTACTGTTACAGCTGGCTCACAAAAATTAGTAGAAAACCAGGATTACATGGTTGATTATATGCTTGGTAGAGTTACAATTATTAATGAAGGAATTTTAAATTCTGGAGTGCCAATTAAAATTTCTTTAGAAAATAATTCCATGTTTGGAATTCAGAATAAAACACTAATTGGTATACATGCTGATTATGAAATTAATAAAGATTTTATGCTTGGGGCGACTATGTTGAGGTTGACTGAGAGGCCCTATACCCAAAAAATTAATACTGGTGAAGAGCCTATTTCCAATACAATTTGGGGTTTAGATGCAAATTATCAAACTGAAGCTCCATGGTTAACTAAAGTAGTGGATTGGCTCCCATTAATTGAAACAAAAGCAAAATCAAGATTAATTGCAACAGCTGAATTTGCACATTTAATACCTGGTCATCATAAAGCAGTTGGTGATGAAGGAGTTTCTTATATTGATGATTTTGAATCAAGTAGAACATCAATTGATATTAAAAATATGGGTGCTTGGAAGTTAGCGAGTATTCCAGAAAAACAACTTGAACTTTTTGAAAATTCTAACTTGAGCGATTCCTTAATTATTGGATTTAATAGAGCAAAGTTAGCTTGGTACACTATCGACCCTTTATTTTTCAGAAATACTTCTATTACTCCACCGAATATAAATAAAACCATTACCCTTCCAAATGGAAATACAATCGGTCAGCAGTCCTATCATTATTCTCGTGAGGTTTTGGAAACAGAGGTTTTTCCTAATAAAGATCCTAATATGGGTAGTCAAATTACAAATCTTTCTCTTTTAGACATTGCATATTATCCTAAGGAAAGGGGTCCTTATAATTATACCATTAACGGAATAGATGCTGATGGAAAGTTGACTAATCCTGCAAAAAGTTGGGGGGGGATGATGCGTACTTTAACTACTACTGACTTTCAAGCTTCAAATATTGAGTTTATTGAGTTCTGGATGATGGATCCTTTTAATTCAGAAGATGGAGATATTTCTCATTCTGGAGGGGATATGTATTTACATTTAGGAAATATTTCAGAGGATGTATTAAAAGATGGATATAAAAGTTTTGAGAATGGCTTGCCAACATCAGCTACAGTTCAAGATGTTGATACTACTGCTTGGGGTAGGGTGCCAACTAATTTTTCAATTGTTGAAGCTTTTGATAATGATCCAACGGCTCGTTTATTTCAAGATGTTGGTTTTGATGGGTTAAAGAATTTAGATGAAAAACTGTTCTTTAGCGAGACTTATATTCAAAAAATAGGAGATATTTACGGGACCACATCTACAGTTTATGGTGATGCAACTAATGATCCTTCTGCAGATGATTTTCGTTATTTTAGAGGAAGTGATTATGATAGTAAATCTACTTTAATTCTAGAAAGATACAAGAACTTTAATAATCCTGATGGTAATTCTAAAACAACAGAAAATTCTCCTGAAAGTTATCCCACAGCAGCTACCTCTCAACCAAATACAGAGGACTTGAATAGGGATCATACGCTTTCAGAAACTGAAAGTTATTATCAGTATAAAGTTAGATTAGATCCTGATGAAATGATAATTGGAAGTAATTATATTTCTGATATACTTGAAACATCAGTAAAAACAGAAAATGGGGATACAAGGAGCATTAATTGGTATCAGTTTAGAGTGCCAATTTATCAACCTGATAATGTAATTGGAGGTATTAGAGATTTTAAATCTATTAGATTTATGAGATTAGCTTTAACTAATTTTAATGATCCTATCGTCTGTAGGTTTGCAACTTTTGATTTAGTTAGGGGAGAGTGGAGAAGATATAACTTTGACCTATCTGAATCTGGAGAATATATCCCTAATGATGAAGGGGGCACTACAACTTTTGATGTATCAGCAGTAAATATTGAGGAGAATGGTAATAGAGAGCCAATTAATTATGTGTTACCACCTGGCATTGAGCAAGAAGTTGATAATACTACAACTACTTTGAGGCAACAGAACGAACAGTCGTTAGTATTAAAAGTTTGTGATTTACAAGATGGAGACTCAAGATCCGCTTATAAAAATGCTGATATTGATGTGCGTACTTACAAAAGGATTAAAATGTTTGTACATGCTGAAGGACAAGAAGACAATCTAAAAGAAGAAGATTTATCATGTTTCATTCGTTTAGGAACAGATTTCATTTCCAACTATTACGAGTATGAAATTTCTTTAAAACCTACTGCTCATGATGCTACATCACCTTCAGCAATCTGGCCAACACAAAATGAAATTGATATTGCTTTTGATATATTAAAAGAAGCGAAACAAGATAGAAATTTAAATAGTTCAGATGTAAGTTCTCCATATATCAAGTATATAAGCGGAGGTAAAGTTACTGTTGTTGGTAATCCAAATTTAGCTCATGTTAAAACCATAATGATTGGGATAAGAAATCCTAAAAAGAAATCTATTGAGGATGCTGATGATGGACTTTCTAAATGTGGGCAAATATGGGTGAATGAATTAAGATTGGTTGGTTTTGATGAGTATGGTGGTTGGGCTGCAAATAGTAGGCTTACAGCTCGCTTAGCTGATTTTGGAAACGTTACACTATCAGGTAATATGAGTACTATTGGCTTTGGGAGTATTGAGAAGAAAGTTAATGAAAGACTAAAGTTTAATGCTTATCAATATGATTTTTCATCAACTTTTAATTTAGGCAAATTCTTCCCTGATGATTTTGGAGTTAAAGTCCCTATGTATATAGGAAGGTCAGAGGCAATTAAGAATCCTCAGTATAATCCTCTTGATCCAGATATTTTACTTACAAAATCATTATCTGCATTGGATAGTAAAGCTGAAAAAGATGATTTAAAGGAGGTTGTTCAAGATTATGTGCAAAGGAAAAGCATCAACTTTACAAATATAAGAAAAACAAAAGTTCAGAAAAAAGGAGCTAAAGCTGAAAAAGCAAAAATATATGATTTTGAGAATTTTACGGTTTCCTATTCTAAAAATGAGACTTTCATCAGAAATATAAATACAGAGTATAATCGCACTACAAATTATAGAGGCGCTCTTACTTATAATTTTAATACTCAGCCAAAAAACATAAAACCGTTTTCAAAAATTAAGTTCCCAAAATCAGCATATTTTCGGTTAATTAAAGACTTTAATTTTAATACTATGCCAAAATCTTTCTCTTTTAGGACGGATATTGACAGAAATTATAATGAAACAAAATTGAGGAATTTAAGTAATTCAAATATGATAATTATTCCAACTTACAATAAGTATTTTACTTGGAATCGTTCCTATGAATTAAAGTATGATTTAATGCGAACTTTAAAGCTAGATTTTGCAGTTAATCAGCAAGCAAATATTGATGAGCCAGAAGGAAAGCTTGATAAATCTGATCCTTTTTATAGTGATAAAATGGATACTATTTGGAGCAATGTTTGGGATTTTGGAAGGATGAAAACTTACAATCAATCTTTTGGAATGAATTATCAATTTCCATTCAATAAGATTCCAATTGTAAACTTTATCTCATTAAATACTCGTTATAATGGTGGTTATAACTGGACGGCTGCTCCATTGGCTGTTAAGCATCTTGGTAATACCATACAAAACACTAATTCTATTCAGTATAACGGACAAGTAAACCTAACTACTCTTTATAATAAGGTGCCCTACTTTAAGAGGTTAAATCAAGGTAATGGCAGAGTAAGAAGAGGCAGGAACACTGTAAGAAACAAAAAGGAACAAGAAGAGAATGATGGAAAAGAAAAGAAGAAATTTGAATTTTTAAAACATGCTACTCGCTTTGCTATTGCAGTAAAAAATATATCTGTAAATTATTCTGAAAATAAAGGTATTTTCTTGCCAGGTTATTTGAAAGAACCTCAATTCTTAGGTCAAGCTTGGTCACACATGTCTCCTGGGCTACCTTTTGCTTTTGGAAGCCAAAAAGATATTAGAAGGTATGCTGGAAGCCAAGGTTGGATCACTAAAAGCTCTGATTTAAATACGCTTTATAAAAGAAATAGCACACAAAATTTAACATTAAGAAGTACGGTCGAGCCTATAAAACAATTCAGAATTGAATTAACGGCAAATAAAACTACATCAAACGATCATACAGAGTATTTCAGATGGGATGATGCTATGGATACTTTTAATTCATTTAGCCCAAATCAATCAGGAAGATATAGTATTTCTTTTATTTCTAGTTGGACAGCATTTAGAAAGGATAATGATAATTATGAATCAACAACTTTTAATAACTTCAGGAACTATAGAACAATAATTGCAAATCAATTAGCAGAACAGAATCCTAATTTTAATGGATATATTGATCCTATAACAGGATATCCTGTTGAATACGATAATAATGATACTATCCTTACTGGTGGATATGGAGCGACATCTCAGGAAGTTATGATTCCTGCATTTTTAGCTGCATACAGAGGTAAAGACCCTTCTAATTCAAAGTTGAATGCATTTCCAGCAATCCCACTGCCCAACTGGAGAATTACCTATGATGGTTTGATTAAAATTCCTTTTATTAAAAAGAGATTCAAGCAATTTAGTTTAGGACATTCTTACCGTTCTACTTATTCTGTTGGCTCTTATCAAACTAATTTGGATTACATAAAAGGTGATGAGGTAAATTACAATAATATGAGTTATCATGTTTCTCGTGAAATTTCTCAGGTTACAATTAATGAGCAATTCAGTCCTCTTTTTAAAGTTGATATGACATGGAAAAGTAGTCTTTTAACTAAAGTTGAATTTAAAAGATCAAGAGCTTTAGCGTTATCATTAGCTAATAACCAACTTACAGAAACTGGCTCCCAAGAATATATTGTTGCGGTCGGTTATCGAATTAAAGATGTTGAGTTTAAGATGTTCTCTGGAGGAAGAGGAAAGAAGGTTTCAAGTGATTTGGACTTAAAATTAGACTTTAATATAATGAATAATAAGACAATTATAAGAAAAGTAATAGAGGATGTAGAGCAAATAACTATGGGGCAACAAGTGTTTAAGATTAAATTTTCAGCTGATTATGTAGTGAATCAGAGGCTAAATATTAAGGCATTTTATGATAGAGTTATTACAAACCCTTTTATTTCTACAACTTTTCCAAGCTCAATTACAAATGTAGGATTTAGTTTAAGATTTACCTTGGCAGGATAATTTTGCCGACTGATAAAAAAATGTATTTTTGAAAAAAAATTATTAAATGAATTTCCCAGAAGAATTAAAGTATACAAAAGACCATGAATGGTTAAGAGTTGAAGAAGACAACGTATATGTTGGGATCACCGATTTTGCTCAAGGTGAACTTGGTGATATTGTATTTGTTGATGTAGATACAGAGGGTGAAGAACTAGAAAAAGAGGAAGTTTTCGGTTCAGTTGAGGCAGTTAAAACAGTATCTGATTTATTTATGCCAATAAATGGGGAGGTTTTAGCGTTTAATGAAAAGTTGGAAGATGAACCTCAATTAATTAATTCCGACCCATATGGTGAAGGGTGGATTATTAAAATTTCAGCATCAGATATAAACGAATTAAATAGTTTGCTTTCAGCTGAGTCATATAAAGAACTAGTAGGTTAAAAAACAAAAATTATGGAACCAAAAAAGAATCCAGATATTAGTATTGAGAATAAGAAAGGTCTTTTCTTTCAGGTTGGTTTAGTTATTACTCTTGTTATTGTGTTAGGTGCTTTTGAGTGGAAGAGTTACGAAAAAGTTGCTTACAATTTAGGGCAGTTAAATCTTGATGATTTGGAAGAAGAAATCATTCCAATTACCAAACAAGAGGTAAAGCCACCACCACCACCACCACCACCACCCGAAGTAATTGAAATTGTTGAGGATGATGTAGAGATTGAAGATGAAATTGAAATTGAAGATACAGAATCAGATGAAGATGTAGAAATTGAAATTGAGGAGGAAGATGATGAAGAATTTTTTATGGTTGTTGAGAATATGCCAGAGTTTCCAGGTGGTGATTTAGGACTTATGAAATACATTCAGAAAAATGTAAAGTACCCTGCAATTGCAAAAGAATACAATATCACAGGTAAAGTATACGTAAGCTTTATTGTTGATCGATCTGGTTCGGTTACAAATGTAAAAATTGTAAGAGGAGTTGATAAAAACTTAGATGCTGAAGCAATGAGAGTAGTTAAATCATTACCAAGATATACACCAGGAAGACAAAGAGGAAAAGCTGTTAGGGTGATGTTTACGATTCCTATTAACTTTACATTGAACTAGCCTTTCGCTTATACATAAAAAAAAACTGAGCATTTGCTCGGCTTTTCTTCTATAATTTTGAATTTAGTTTTATTTTAAACATCAACACATATCTTCTGGTTTTACCCAAGCATCAAATTCTTCTGCAGTTAAGTATCCTAGGTTAATGCTTTCTGCTTTTAAGGTTGTCCCATTTTGGTGAGCAGTTTTAGCAATTTTTGCTGCCTTTTCATAACCAATTTTAGTGTTTAGTGCTGTAACTAACATTAATGAATTCTCTAAATTCTTTTTTAGGTTTTTGTAATTTGGCTCAATACCTACTGCACAGTTTTCATTAAAAGAAATACAAGCATCTCCAATTAACCTTGCAGATTGCAAGAAATTAGCAGCCATTAAAGGTTTAAAAACATTCAGCTCATAATGCCCTTGCATTCCACCAACTGAAATTGCTACATCATTCCCAATTACTTGAGCACAAACCATAGTTAAAGCCTCAGCTTGAGTAGGATTTACCTTCCCAGGCATAATTGATGAGCCAGGCTCGTTTGCAGGAATAGTAATTTCTCCAATTCCACTTCTTGGACCTGAGGCTAATAGCCTAATGTCATTTGCAATTTTATTTAAAGAAACTGCAAGTTGTTTTAATGCACCATGACTTTCAACTATGGCATCATGAGCAGCAAGAGCCTCAAATTTATTATCGGCTGTAATAAAAGGAATTTCAGTAAAATCAGCAATATATTTAGCTACAATTTCAGAGTATCCATTAGGAGTGTTAATACCTGTACCAACTGCAGTTCCTCCTAAAGCTAATTCTGATAAATGAGATAAAGTATTATTTAAAGCTTTTAATCCGTGATTTAATTGGGAGACATAACCAGAAAATTCTTGCCCTAGTGTAAGAGGAGTAGCATCCATTAGGTGTGTTCTGCCAATTTTCACCACTTTCATAAATTCTTTTGATTTAGCATCAAACGTATTTCTTAATGTTTTTACTCCTGGAATTGTAGTTTCAATAATCATTTTGTAAGCTGCTATATGCATACCAGTTGGGAAAGTATCATTAGAACTTTGTGATTTATTTACATCATCATTTGGATGAATTGTTTTTTCAGTATCTTCTAAATTTCCCCCATTTATAACATGTGCCCTGTTTGCAATTACCTCATTTGTATTCATGTTAGATTGTGTTCCGCTTCCAGTTTGCCAAACAACTAAAGGAAATTGATCATCATGTTTGCCTTCTAGAATCTCGTCACAAACATTTGAAATCAAATCTCTTTTTGCTGATGACAAAATTCCTAATTTACAATTAGTATGTGCAGCTGCTTTTTTAAGATAAGCAAATCCGTAAACAATTTCTAAAGGCATACTTGAGGATGCTCCAATTTTAAAGTTATTTCTACTTCGTTCGGTTTGTGCCCCCCAGTATTTCTCTGAAGGAACTTTAACCTCTCCCATTGTATCTTTTTCTATTCTATATTTCATCTTAAAATGTTTTGATATTTTTATTTGTTGTTGTTTCTTTGCGCTAAATTAATAATTATGAAATTTCTAGGCTTTTTAATCTTTGTCTTTGTTATCTTAATGGCTTTCTGGGGAGTATTCTTCTTGGCTGGAATAATTCCTTATTTTATTTATGTTTGGCTAAAAGAAGGTAAGTTAGAAAAGGATCAAATCCCTAACTAAATAAATTTAGTACATTTTCAGGTGGCCGTCCTATTATAGCTTGTTTATTTGTAGTAACTATTGGTCTTTCCATTAGCCTAGGATTGTCAACAAGTGCCTTGATGATATCTTCATCACTCATTTCTTTCCCTTTATATTTTTCTTTCCATATTGTTTCTTCTATTCTTACTAGTTTAATAGGTTTAAGCTCCATTTTCTCTAAAATAAGTTTGTAATCATCAAATTCAAGAGGTTCATTTAAGTACTCTATAATTTCATAATTTTTTGTTTTCTGTTTAATCAAATCAAGTGTTTGCCTACTTTTACTACATCTAGGATTATGATATATCTTCATTTGTTTAATATTTTATTTTTGCCCGAACTCCATCAAAAAAGCCTTTATGAATGCATTTAAATCTCCATCTAATACAGCATCAGGATTTGATGATTCATGATTTGTTCTTAAATCTTTTACCATTTTATAAGGGTGTAAAACATAATTTCTTATTTGTGAGCCCCATTCTATCTTTTTCTTACTTCCTTCAAGTTTGTTTTTTTCTTCTTGTTTTTTTCTGATCTCTAGCTCATAAAGCTGTGACTTTAAAAGTTGAATTGCTTTTGCTTTATTTTCTAATTGTGACCTAGATTCAGAGTTTTCAATTATTATTCCTGTTGGTTCATGCTTCAATCTCACTGCAGATTCAGTTTTATTAACTCCTTGACCCCCAGCACCACTAGCTCTAAAAGTATCCCAACTTACTTCTGAAGGATCAATATTTATCTCAATACTCTCATCTGCTAATGGATATGCAAAAACAGAAGCAAAAGTAGTATGTCGTTTTGCATTGGAGTCAAATGGTGATATTCTTACTAATCTGTGAACTCCATTTTCTCCTTTTAAATGTCCGTAAGCAAAATCACCAGAAAGTTCGAGAGTTACAGATTTTATTCCAACTGGTTCGGCCTTTTGTATATCTAGAGTTTTTATTTTATAATTATTTTTTTCTCCCCACATTACATACATTCTCATTAGCATTTCTGCCCAATCTTGCCCTTCAGTTCCCCCTGCCCCAGGGTTTATTGTCAAAACTGCTGACATACTATCTTCATCAGCACTTAACATGTTTTTAAACTCTAAATCTTCAACTGAAAGTTGTGTGATTTTAAATTGTTCTTTTAATTCATCTTCTGAAGCTCCAAGTTCTAATAGTACAGTTAGTTCTTCAATATTTAATTCAATTACATCATAAGACTTAAGCCAACTTTTCAATCGACTTAATTTCTTAAGAAGTAATTCCGCATCTTTTGGGCTATCCCAAAATCCATTTTCTTGTGATTTTTTTTCGAGATTTCCTGATTCCTTTTTTTTGGCAGGAATATCAATAAACTTATGGAGCTCAACTTTTCTTTTGTTTAAGGAATTAATATTTTCTTGATTTGCCATTGCACAAAAATACTTATTTATTACTAAACTCTCGAATTTTATCCCATACCAAATTCCCCTCAAATCCTCTTTGGATTAAAAAACGAGCTAGTTTGCTTTTTCTTGTGAAATGATTTTTATCTCTAAGCGTGTCGTTTTTCTTTGTAAGTAAGTTCTCTAAAAGTAAATCATATTCAGTAAGATCAATTTCTTCTAATCCTTTTTTAATGCAAATATCTGAGATTTTCTTTTTTTTTAATTCGTTAGTGATTTTTACCTTCCCCCATTTTTTAATTAAAAACTTTCCTCTGCAAAATGACTGTGTAAAGCGTTCTTCATCAACATATTTTTCTTGTATTAGAATTTCCAAAATATGCTTTTGCGTCATTTCTAAAAGCCCCCATTCTTTCATCTTCTGAGTAACATCCCACTGACATCTGTCTTGTAGTGCACAATAATTTTTGAGGCGTTCTATCGCAATTTTAATATCATAAACTCTTTTATTGTGCATATTCCAAAAGTAGTAAATATCATATTAAATAGTACTTTTGCTCGCATGAAAAACAAACAAGCAATCACTTTACTTTTTCTTACTAATATTATTTCTGGGCTAGCACAAGGAATAAGTATGGTTGCGATTCCCTGGTATTTTGTAAAAGTTGTTTCTCGACCTGAAGTGTTTGCAAATGCTTATTTACTTATTACTTTTTTAACGCTATTTTGGGGTATTTATGCGGGGACTTTAGTTGATAGGTATTCAAGAAAAAAATTATTTATTATAATTAATATTATTTGCGGATTGTTTATTGGAAGTGTTGCTTTTTTTGGGATACATATGCAGTATTTATCTGAATTATTTGTAATTCTTGTTTTTGGAATTACTATTTTTAATTACAACATTCATTATCCTAATCTATATGCTTTCGGTCAGGAAATTACTGAACCAAAAAACTATGGAAAACTAAATTCTTATATTGAGGTTCAAGGGCAAGTTACATCTGTATTGGCAGGGGCTTTTGCAGCTTTATTGCTAACGGGTACTACTAATAATGTTTTAGAAATTGGAGGATTCACTTTTTATCTCCCTTTTAATATTGAACAGTGGGAAATCTATGAGGTTTTTATGATGGATGCAATTACTTATTTAGTCGTGATATTTATTTTTTCATTAATGAAGTACACTCCTATTTCAAAAGATAAAATACACACATCCGGTATTTTTGATAGACTAAAGGGAGGGTTTTCTTATCTTATGAATCATCAAATAATTTTTATTTTTGGGTTTTTCTCTTCAATTCTTTTTGCATTCACTCTAGTAGGTGTTCACGTATTACTACCTTCTTATGTAGATAAATTTTTGAAGATGGATGGAAATATTTATGCTTCTGCAGAAATTTATTATTCATTTGGAGCTATTATGGCTGGATTGCTTATCCTAAGAATATTTAAGAAATTCAATGCCGTTTTTGGCATAATTTTTTTGATGATAGTAGTTTCGTTTGCTTTCTATGCTATGGCAGTTTACAATATATTATGGGTATTCTTTCTAGGAAATTTTATATTAGGAATCACAAATGCAGGCGTCAGAATTCTAAAAACAACTTACCTCTTTAATCATGTTCCTAATAACTTAATAGGAAGAACTAATTCAGTATTTGGCTTTTTAAATACTATTGTTCGAATGTTGTTAATTGGATTGTTTACATTGCCTTTTTATCAGATATCAGACAATATTCGTTACGGTTATTTTGCAGGTATAATCATGATGATTATAGCAGTAATACCATTAACTATTTGGTATAAAAGGATTCTTTCGGTTGAAAGAAATTAGTTTTACTTTACAACTGTATATTGTAATAAATGTAGTCTTTCATCAGCTGAAATTGTAATTCTTCTGTCAAATTTATTGCTCCAGTCTTTACTTATTGATGAGGAGAACCATCCTTCTTTTTTGTTAATGTATGATGCTACAAAAGGATGAGTGGAAATATGAATATTGCCCTCAGTAGTTTCACTTAAATTGTGCAATTTAGTTTCAATTTGATCAACTAAAAGTAAGCTTGAATCAATTTTACCTTTACCTGAACACATTGGGCAACTTTCTTGAGTATCAATATTCATCTCAGGCTTTACTCTCTGTCTTGTAATTTGTATTAAGCCAAATTTTGTTGGAGGTAATACATGATGTTTTGCTTTATCAGTACTCATGAATTCCTTCATCTTATCAGTCAAGATTTTTCTGTTTTTCTCTTGCTTCATGTCAATAAAATCCACAACAATAATTCCACCCATATCTCTTAGGCGTAATTGTCTAGCTACCTCTTCAGCAGCTTCTAAATTAACAGTTAGTGCATTGTCTTCTTGATTCTTTTTAGAATCAACTTTTTTTCCGCTATTTACATCAATTACATGCAGAGCCTCAGTATGTTCAATTACTAGATATACACCTTTTTTCATAGTTACATTTTTTCCAAATGCACCTTTTATTTGCTTAGTGACATTAAATTCTTGAAATATTGGAGTGTCTTTCTTATGTAATTTCACAATCTTTTCTTGATCTGGAGCAATTATAGAAAGATATTCTTTTAGTTCATTTTGAAGTTCAGAATTGTTTACATGAATACTATTAAATTTTGCAGATAACAAATCTCTTAGAATAACAGATGATTTATTGAGTTCTCCATGAATTCTTGTATTAGGCAGAGCGTCTTTTAATTTCTTACTAATTCCTTGCCATTTTTTGTAAAGATTTTTAAGATCCTTATCTAGTTCCGCAACTTTTTTTCCTTGAGCTACCGTCCTGACAATCACCCCAAAGCCATGTGGCTTAATACTTCTAATTAATTTCTTTAATCTACTTTTTTCTTCAGCACTATCAATTTTTTGTGAAATTGAAACTCTATCAGAAAATGGCATTAAAACCATATATCTTCCAGCTAATGAAATTTCAGTTGATAATCTTGGACCTTTAGTAGAAATTGGTTCTTTAGAAATTTGTGCTAACAATAAATCCCCTCCTATTAAAGCATCATTAATTTTTCCATCTTTCTCAAGATTAACTTCTTTTTTAAAGTTTTTTAAAGAGGCAGTATTCAATTTTTTATCAACTGCTCTTCTTGTAAATTTCTTAAAAGATTTGAATTGAGGTCCAAGATCAAGGTAGTGTAAAAATCCATCTTTCTCGTATCCTACATTTACGAATGACGCATTTAATCCAGGAACAGTCTTTCTGACTCTTCCTAGATAAATATCACCTACTGAAAAATTGTTATCGTGCTTTTCTTTATGAAGTTCAATAAGAAGGCCATCACGCAATAATGCAATCACAACTTCAGAAGGCCTTGAGTCGATTATTAGATCGTATTTCATGGCGTTTCGTTTAAGAGAATTAGTTTAAACTAAAATTTATTTAGTTTTATGTCTATTTTTTCTTGAACGCTTCTTGCGTTTATGGGTAGCGATTTTTAATCTTTTCTTTTTCTTTGCTCCTGACATATTTTATGTTTTTAACTTTATTTAAAGTTTATTTTAAATTCTTTTTTACTTCCTCAACAAATACTTTTGCTGGCTTAAAAGCTGGAATATGATGTGCTGGGATAATAATAGTTGTATTTTTCTTGATATTTCTACCAGTTTTTTCGGCTCTTTTCTTTGGTTTAAAAGTTCCAAATCCTCTTAAGAATACAGCTTCATTATCTGATATTGACTCTTTTATTTCATTCATCATTGATTCTACTATTGCTAGAGTAGTTAATTTTTCAACTCCCGTGCTTTGTGCAATTTTACTAACAAGTTCAGCTTTTGTCATTTTTTTTCTTTATGTTTTAATTTCTTGACTATTTTTGAGCCCGCAAATATATTAAAATAATTTGCTCTACAGCAAGGACTTATGATTTTTTAATTTGGCTACAACTTTATTTATCAGTTAGTTATGGATTTTTCAAACATCTTATCGCAATGGTATGCAATCAATAAAAGAGATTTGCCTTGGAGAAATACGGAAAATCCTTATTTTATTTGGCTTTCTGAAATTATTTTACAGCAAACAAGAGTAGATCAAGGCTTGTCTTATTATTTAAAATTTATTGATGCCTTTCCAAATGTTGCTGATTTAGCTAATGCTGATGAGGATTTAGTTTTAAAGCTTTGGCAAGGTTTGGGATATTATTCAAGAGCTAGGAATTTGCAATTTTCAGCTAAATTAATTCTTTCAGAATTTGATGGTAAATTTCCTGATAATCATGCTGATATACTTAAATTAAAGGGTGTAGGACCTTACACTGCAGCAGCAATTTCATCTTTTTCTTTTGGACTGCCTTTTGCCGTATTGGATGGTAATGTAATTAGGGTTTTGAGTAGGATTTTTGGTATCCAAACTCCATTTGATATTACTGAAGGAAAGAAAAAATTTCAAAAATTAGCTCAAGAATTATTAGATAAGAAAAACCCAGCTGAATATAATCAGGCAATTATGGAATTTGGAGCATTACAATGTGTCCCAAAATCTCCAAAATGCAACGATTGTCCAATTGTAAATGATTGTATTGCATTTAATACAAATACCGTTTCTTTATTGCCTGTGAAATCAAAAAAGCTAAAAGTAAAGAGCCGATTTTTGCATTTTCTGGTTGTTAACAAGAATAATGAGGTACTAATTAGGAAGAGAAATAGCGGCATTTGGCAAGGTTTATATGAGTTTCCATTTTTAGAGTTTGATGAAAATCTAAATGAAAAATCTGTTTTAATATCAACTTTATGGATTAATTTTTTTAACGATTCTGTAAAAAAAATTTGTTTCATTTCTGAGGAGTACGTTCATAAGTTATCACACCAAAAAATTCATGCAAAATTTTGGGAAATAGATGTGAGTTCTTTTCGATCTTCTGATTTTAAAATTGTCAAATTTAATGAATTGCAAAAGTATCCTGTTTCTTCTTTAATAGAAAAATATTTAAACTCAAGGATTAACGATTAGAATTTTATATATTTGTTGAAATTATAATTAAAACAAAACTATGGCTGGAGTAAATAAGGTAATTTTAATTGGGAATTTAGGAAAAGACCCTGAGGTTAGATATCTAGATAATGGAGTTGCTGTTGCAAATTTTTCATTAGCAACTACTGAGAATTATAAAAATAAAGAAGGGGAAAGAGTGAGTCAGACTGAGTGGCATAATATTGTGCTTTGGAGAGGGCTTGCTGAAGTTGCAGAAAAGTGGCTGAAGAAAGGGTCATCAGTTTATATTGAAGGAAAAATCAGAACAAGGAAATGGGAGGATAAAGATGGAAATAATAGATATTCTACTGAAATTTTAGGTGACAACATGACAATGTTAGGAGGGAAGCCATCATCTGAAAATCCTGTTGAAGTAGCTCCAACTGCAGATCTAAAAGATGATTTACCATTTTAATTAAAATTTAGAAATTGGAAGAAGTTCCCGTCAGTTTATTATTATCAACATTTAGTGGAATAGAATTTAAACTGTTTAGTGCAGATGTTCTGTTTAGTTTTTTAGCAATTATTTTGTTAATTGTTTCATCTGCCTTTATTTCAGGTGCAGAAGTTGCGTATTTTTCTTTAGATTCTTCTGAATTAGAAGACTTAGAAAGAGATGGTGATGGCGTTCTAGAGCTTCTTAAGAAACCAAATGATCTTTTAGCTACTATACTCATAGCGAACAATTTTATTAACGTGGGGATAGTTATCATTTCAGCTTTTCTGACTTCAATTGCTATTATTTTTCCTGAAGGATCTAATCTAGAATTTATTTTTCAAGTAGTTGTTATCACATCTTTATTAGTACTTTTTGGTGAAATCACTCCAAAGGTTTATGCAAATAATAACCCAAAATTATTTGCAATAAGAATGATGAAGCCATTAGTTTTATTACAAAAGATATTTTATCCTTTAAGTTATATCTTAGTAACCACAACTAGTTTTATTGATAAAAGAATTGAAGCTAAACAAAAAGAGATTTCAATTGAAGAGATTTCAAAAGCTTTAGATATAACTGAACATGAAAGTAAGGAAGAAGAGAGAAGAATTTTAAGATCAATTGTTGAGTTTGGAAATACTGATGTTAAGGAAATTATGCAGTCAAGAGTTGATGTTTTGGCTATTAATAAGAAAGAAAAATTTTCAAGCGTTTTAAATATGATTGTCAGCTCTGGATATTCAAGAATTCCTGTGTATGAAGAACAGTTTGATAACGTTTTAGGAATTTTATATATCAAGGATTTAATTCCACATTTAAATAAAGGGAATGATTTTGTTTGGCAAGGTCTTTGTAGAACTCCCTATTTTGTTCCTGAAACTAAGATGATAAATGATTTACTTAAAGAATTTCAAGTAAAGAAAAATCATTTGGCAATTGTTGTGGATGAATATGGAGGAACATCAGGAATTGTAACTTTGGAAGATGTTCTCGAAGAAATAGTTGGCGAGATAAATGATGAGTTTGATGTGGATGATAATATTTATTCAAAATTAGATGCAAATAATTTTATTTTTGAGGGAAAAATATCATTAATTGATTTTTTAAAAATTGTAAAAGGTGAACTTGATTTTTTTGACGAATTAAAAGGGGAGTCTGATTCTTTAGCTGGCTTAGTTTTAGAGGTAAAGGGTAAAATTCCAAAAATTGGTGAGGTTTGTAAAATACCCCCATATATTATGATAGTTGAATCAGCAGATTTGAGAAGAATTAAACGTTTAAAAGTTACTGTTGATGAGGTTTAAAATATTTCTATTGTACTCAATTTTCTTACTTGGATGTAGTGAAGATTACACACCTAAACCAAGAGCTTTTTTTAAGATTGATTTGCCTCAAAAAGTTTATCTGAGAACAGTGATTGATTGCCCGTTTGAGTTTAATATCCCAAGTTATTCCGACTTAGTTGAGGTAAATAAGCATTGCTTTTATAATTTAGAGTTTACGTATCAAGATGCAATTTTACATTTGACTTATTTGCCTATAGAAGAAAATCTTCAAGAACACACTGAAGAAAGTAGAAGTTTAGCTTATAAACATGATGTAATGGCAAACGCTATTGCTGAGCAAGTTTATATTAATGATTCCCTAAAAGTTTATGGTATGTTATTTGATTATGATGGAGTTACCGCAACAGCGGCTCAGTTTTACCTTACTGATAGTTTAAATCATTTCTTTAGAGGTGCACTTTATTTTAATACAGAAGTGTCAGATTCAATCCTTCCTCTAAACAACTTTTTAAAGAAGGATGTAAAACATTTAATTGAATCATTCAGATGGAAAAATCACTAAAAAACTACTTAACACTTTTGTTTTTAGCAATAATTTGGGGGAGTTCTTTTATTTTGATGAAAAGAGGCCTTGAGGTATTTGATTTTTTGCAAGTTGCAAGTCTCAGAATTGCGATTGCATTCCTTTCATTAATCCCGTTTTTACCAAAAGCTTTTCGTAATGTAGAGAAGAAGCACCTTTTACCTATTGTAATTATGGCGATTTTAGGAAATGGTATTCCAGCTTTTTTATTTACAAAAGCACAAACTCATTTAGACAGTTCATTGGTTGGTATCTTAAATGCAATAGTTCCACTTTTCACACTTATTTTAGGAGTATATTTTTTTAAATCAAAACCATCCAAAACAAATATTATTGGAATTATTATTGGTTTGTTTGGAGCTGTTTTTCTTACCGTAAACAATCTTTCTACAGTTGCAGTTTTAAATATTTATGTTTCTCTAGTTGTAATGGCAACTGTTTGTTACGCAATTAGTATAAATGTTATTAAAAAATATCTAAATGATTTAAATGCTTCTTCTATTACTGCTTTAGCCTTTCTAATTATAGGGCCCTTTGCAATAATTTATTTATTTACTACTGATTTTACCAATCAATTAAGTAGTCATGTTGATGGCTATATGGCTTTGGGGTATATTGCCTTGCTTTCAATTTTAGGAACTTCTTTGGCAGTTATTATTTTTAATCAATTAATTAGTAGATCTTCAGCTATTTTCGCTTCTTCCGTCACTTATTTGATTCCTGTTGTTGCTGTTTTCTGGGGATATTTTGATGGGGAAAAGATTACAGCTTACCATTTATTAGGGATGTTTATTATATTGAGTGGAGTTTATCTTGTAAATAAAAAAAGCCCAACTAAATAGCTGAGCTTTACTTTAATTTAAAAAAGATTATTCAACAATAATTTTCTTATCTACACTTCCATCATTATAAATATAGAATAAAGTAGAATTTGTTGGTTGATTAGTTGTTGTTCTTCCTAAAACATCTACTATTTTAATAAGTTTTCTTTTCTGATTTTGAGTTTCTGAAACTGCAACTGTACCTGTACATAAATTATGATTTAACATATTTGGTCTGTATTGATTTATTGCAGCAAGCATTCTTGTTTTCTGTCCGTTAGTAAATAAGTTCATGCAAGCATCATTAGTGTAATCCATATAGTTCATAAACATATCTCCTTCGGGGTTAGTAGTGCTACAAGAATTTGGATTATGTGGATATCCTGGACATGAGTAGTTTTCTTGTTCTTGAGTTGGTGTGTCACTAACATTATCATCTCCGCAGGAGCCCCATCCGCCACCCCAAACATGATCTAGATTTAGCCAATGTCCGATTTCATGTGTTGCAGTTCTTCCTTTATTGTATGGAGGTTGAACAGTCCCAATTCTTCCAAAATATTGATATCCAATTACAAGCCCATCCCCATCTCCTGTCCAGTTGCTTGGTGGAGTAGCATAACCTAAAAGCCCTGTTTCAATATTACACACCCAAATATTTAAGTAATCATCATTTGGCCAGTCATCAGCACCTCCAGCTGGTGTTGAATGAACATCACTATTCATACCAAAAGCACCATGAGTGGTCTGCACTCTATTAATTCCATCTGTAGGTTGTCCGTTAGGGTCAGTTGTAGCCATGCAAAACTCAATTTCAGAATCTGCAGCAATACTTTGCCAGACAGATGGAGTATTTATTGCATCTATATTTGTTCTTCTAAAATCTTCATTTAACACATCAATTTGGGATAAAATTTGTGCATCTGAAATATTCTGATTGTTATTGCTGTATAAAACATGAACAACTACTGGAATAGTAATTATTATTTTTTCGCTGTGGTTAGGATGATTCTCTATCCATTTTTCAGTTTGCTGATTTACTTTTGATCGAGCATTTGCATACTCAGGGTTTTCTGACATCATTTTTTCAGTAATTGCAGTTGTTCCACATCTTTCTTGAGCATTTAAAAATAAAGCTCCTCCCGCAAATAATATTGTAAGTATTTTTTTCATTTTATTTTTTATGAACGCAAATTTAAGTTATTTTAATGAAATAAAATGTGTTAATATGCATGCTTTCATAGCTACTCAAAAAAAGAGAGTAAATTTTTGCATATTTTCTCAGATTGTTTACTTTTGCAGACCATTTTAAAAAATTTATAATAATGTACGCAATAGTTGAGATAGCAGGGCAACAATTTAAAGTTGAACAAGATCAGCAGATATTTGTACACAGGTTAGAAGCAGAGGAAGGATCAAAAATTGATTTTGATAAAGTTCTTTTGATGGATGATGCTGGTAAAATAAATGTTGGCGCCCCAGTTATAAAAGGAGCTAAAGTTACTGCAAAAGTACTTGAGCACTTGAAAGGCGACAAAGTAATTGTCTTTAAAAAGAAAAGAAGAAAAGGATACAAGGTTAGAAACGGTCACAGGCAGTATTTAACAAAATTAGAAATACTTAAAATTGATTCTAAAGCTCCGGCTGCTAAAAAAGTGGCACCAAAAAAGGAAGCTAATCCAGTAGCTAAAAAAGCACAAGCAAAGAAGCCTACTGCTAAAAAACCTGCTGCTAAAAAAGCACAAGCTAAAAAGGCTACAGCTAAAAAGGCTACAGCTAAAAAGGCTGAATAATAAGAACAAGAAAGAATAAAAACTTTATACAATGGCACATAAGAAAGGAGCAGGTAGTTCAAAGAATGGAAGAGATTCGAAAAGTAAAAGATTAGGTGTAAAAATATTTGGTGGTCAATCTATCAATGCTGGGAATATTATCGTACGTCAAAGAGGTACAGTACACAATCCAGGAGAAAATGTTGGAATGGGTAAAGATCACACTTTATTTGCATTAACTGATGGTGAAGTTAAATTTACTAAGAAAAGAAATAACAGGTCCTATGTTTCAGTAGTAAACTAAGGATTGCTATAATTTAAAATTTATAAAAAACTCTTGAGCAATCAAGAGTTTTTTTTATTTACATTTGTTCCTGATTTATAAATATATAAGATGTTACATATAAATAAGATAAGAGATTGTAGAGATAGTTGTATTGCACTATTAAAGATTAAGAATTTTGATGCTTCCAATTTAATAGATGCTGTTATATCCAAAGATAATGAGCGTAAAGTAACTCAGCAAAAGGCAGATGATTTATTGTCCAAAGGAAATCAGTTAGCAAAGCAAATTGGTGCATTATACAAAACAGGTAAGGCTTTTGAAGCCAATATGTTAAAGGAAGAGTCCTCTGCTATTAAAGAAAGCTCCAAAGCTTTGCAAACTAAGCAAAGAGAACTTGAAAAAGAAATTCAGGACATCTTAGTTCAGATCCCTAATATTCCTTACCCTACTGTTCCTGCAGGTAATTCGGATGCTGATAATATTACAATAAAAGAAGTAGGAGCTATTCCAACCTTAATCGAGGGCGCTAAACCGCATTGGGAGTTAACTTCAGAATATAATCTTATTGATTTTGAATTAGGAAATAAAATTACTGGGGCCGGATTTCCTGTTTATGTAAATAATGGAGCAAAACTACAAAGAGCGTTAATCTCTTATTTTTTAGATAAAAATACTGAGGCAGGTTATATTGAATATCTTCCACCGCACTTAGTAAATGAAGCATCAGGTTTTGGAACGGGACAATTGCCCGATAAAGAAGGTCAAATGTATCATGCTACTGAGGATGATTTATATTTAATCCCTACTGCTGAAGTTCCTGTAACTAATTTTTTCCGTGATGTTATTGTAAAAGAATTTCCAATAAAATGTACAGCTTACACTCCTTGTTTTAGGAGAGAAGCTGGGTCTTATGGAAAAGAAGTTAGGGGATTAAATAGATTACATCAATTTGATAAAGTAGAAATTTTACAAGTTCAACATCCAGCAAAATCTTACGAAACCTTAGATGTTATGGTACAACATATTGCAAGTATTTTGGATGAACTTGAATTGCCATACAGAATAATGAAGTTATGTGGGGGTGATTTAAGTTTCACTGCTGCATTAACTTTCGATTTTGAAGTATATTCTGCTGGGCAAGAAAAATGGCTAGAAGTAAGTTCTGTTTCTAATTTTGAAAGCTACCAAGCAAATAGATTAAAGTTAAGATATAAAGATGATAATGGAAAGACTCAACTTTGTCATACTCTTAATGGTAGTGCGTTAGCTCTTCCTAGAATCTATGCAGCTTTAATTGAAAATTATCAAACTGCTCAGGGAATTACAATTCCAAAAGTATTACAGCCTTATACAGGATTTGATATCATAAAATAATGCGTATACTATTAGTATTAATGCTGATTCCTTTTTTTGCTTTTGCACAAAAAAGCGAACAACAATTAGCGTATCAATACTATGTAAATGGGGAGTATGATAAAGCAATTTCTATCTATGAAGAATTAATGGATAAGCACTTTTCAGTTGCATATTACAATCCTTATTTCATTTCACTTTTAAAGGTCGAGGATTTTAAATCAGCTGAATATTTAGCTAAAAAGCTAGTCAAAAAACATCCCAACAGTTTAAACTACCAGTTAGAAGTAGCTGTAGTTCAAGAGATGTCGGGAAATATTAAAAAAGCTGAAAGATCGTATAAAAAATTATTTGCAAAAATAGATGGAGGGCAATTACAAGCTATAAATTTAGCAAATACTTTTAGTAGATATGAAATGTATGAAAAAGCTTTGGATGTATATGCTACTGCTTACAAACAAAACTCTCAAAACAATTTTGGGACACAAAAAGCACAACTTTATTCTTTACTTGGCAAGGTTGAGTTAATGATTGCACAGTATCTTGATGTTATGGGGCAAGATCCAAGACAAAAGCAAATGGTTATAACAAAAATTCAAAGGTTTTTAGATAATGATGGAATTAAAAGCGACAAGAATTATCAATTGGTTAAAAAGGCATTATTGCAAAAAGTACGAAGTGAAAAAGTTAGAACTGATTTTACTGAAATGTTGATTTGGCTTTTTATGCAAAATCATCAATTTAAAATGGCTTTATTACAAGCCAAAGCTCTTGATAAACGAACTAATTCTGATGGTGAGGTAGTTTATGATTTAGCTGATTCTTTTTTGGATAAAGAATACTATGATGTAGCAATTGAAGCTTATGAATATGTTATAAGTAAAGGGAAACAAAACTACCTTTATATTGATGCTAACATTAATAAATTGTATGCTCTTACCAAGATTTTGTCAAGTTCAAATAATGATATTAGTACTTTGGAAGGTGCTTATCACCAGTTAATTACTGAGCTAGGCAATAATAGAAGTACAGTTGTTTTGCTTTCGAACTATGCTCATTTTAAAGCTTTCTTTTTACATGATTTAGAAGCTGCTGAAACTCTGCTTTTGGATGCAATGGAAATTTCAGGCATTGATAATTATGATTTGGCTGAATGTAAAATGGAGTATGCTGATGTTCTTTTGTTACAAGGTAATATTTGGGAATCATTATTATATTTCTCTCAGGTTGAAAAAGATTTTAAAGAACACCCAATTGGTCATGAAGCAAAACTAAGAAGAGCCAAAATTTCTTATTTTCAAGGAGACTTTCAATGGGCACAAGCGCAATTAGAAACTTTAAAAGCATCCACATCTAAACTAATTGCTAATGATGCTATGGAACTTTCACTACTCATAATGGATAATTACAACTTAGATACAACTGAGATCTCAATGCGAATTTTTGCAAAAGCTGATTTACTTTCTTATCAACAGAAGTATGAAAAAGCATTAGTAAAATATGATTCTGTTCTTACAGTTTTTCCTGGTCATACACTTTCTGATGAAATTTACATGAGAAAGGCACAGATTTATTTTAATCAAGCTAATTATAAACTTGCTTTACTTGAGTACGAGAAGATTGAAGAATATTGGGCTTATGATATTTTAGCTGATGACGCAATTTATAGAAGAGCAAAAATCTATGATGATATTTTTAACAATAAAGAGAATTCTATGAAAATGTATGAGCATATTTTACAAGAACATAATAGCAGTATATATGTTGCTGAATCAAGAAAAAGGTTTAGAGAATTGAGAGGTGATAATTTAAATACAGAAAAATAATGATAATTTATAATGTAACTGTAAATGTTGATGAAACCATAGCTAAGGAATGGTTAAGTTGGATGCAGGGAACCCATATTCCTGACGTAATGAATACAGGAATTTTTCTAAAATCACAGATTAACAGAGTAATTGCAAAGGATGATACTGGAATTACTTTTGCTATCGCTTATACTTGTCCTTCAATGAAGGATTTGCATCAATATCAAATAAATTTCGCAACTAAATTACAACAACAACATGTGGCTCGTTATGGAGATAAAGCAGTTGCTTTCCGTACTTTGATGGAGGTTATCCAAGATTATTAATACCTGTTTTGAAAAAAATAATTAAGGCATATTTACAATTAGAAGAACATGTCCTTTTAATGATAAAGGCTGAGTTTTTTGTGCAATTGATAGGAGCCGCTTTCTTTCTTATCTTAAATATTTATTTAGCCAAGCAGGGTTTTTCTGATCCTGAGATTGCTAATTTTATTTCCTATCGTTTTTTGGCAGTTATGTTATTGGCATTTCCTTTAGGTTTTTATATAAAGGGAAAGCCATTGAAACCCTTTTTTATTTTAGGCAGTTTAGGTGTGCCTACAGTTGCAATTGCACTTGTTTTGGTTATACAATATAGCATGTATCACTATTTGCCTACCCTATTTATTTTGTGGGGAGTTGTTTTTACATTATTTCAGGTAAGCTCATTGCCTTATGTAATGCGAAATACTTCAGTTGCTAATCAATCACATGCTATATCATTGAATTATGCTACCCATAGTTTTGGTACAATTTTAAGTGGAATAATGATCTTTGGCTTTGGGCAGTTTATGCGAGAGAATGATGAAGGAGTCATTCTATTATTTATTTCTACAATCGGATTTATTGGGTTATATTATTTATTGAAAATGAAGGTTGACGTAGTAATGCCTATCAAAAAAGGCTTGCAATGGAAATCCTATAATTGGGGCTTGTTGTTCAAAGCAATTGTCCCAACTTTTATTATTGCAATTGGGGCAGGACTTACCATTCCGTTTATTAATTTATTTTTCTTTCATAATTTTCAAATAGATTCTAAGGGGTTCTCAGTAATCGGTGGTGTTGCTAGTATATTGGTTGCATTTTTAGCTTTGCTTGTTCCTAATCTTAAGAATAAATTGGGTTTTAAAAAGGGAATAACATATACCCAAACTTCTGCTGTACTTGCATTGATTGCTTTGGCCACTACTGAGTTTTTTGCAAGTTATTGGTGGGCTTTGCCAGTGGCTGTTTTGTGCTTTTGGGTGCGTACTCCACTTATGAATATGGCAGCTCCTATGACATCTGAGCTTACTATGAATTATGTAGGAAAGAGAAACCAAGAAATGCTTAGTGCAATTATGGCGGCAATCTGGAGTGGAAGTTGGTTTTTTAGCTCTCAAATATTCAGGTATTTAAAAGCTGAGGGGCTACCTTATGCCTATATTTTTTATATCACGGCTGTATTGTATGGTTTTGGAGTGTTTATGTACTACCTATTGGTGTTGGATTATGAAAGGAGGAAGTGATGGCCTTTATTTGGCTTTACTCATAATCTAAGTTACTTTGTAAAAAAGAGAGTTCTTTCAGAATAGTGTTCCTTATTTAGTGGAAGCGTTATTATTAATTATGTAATCATTACAATATAAAAAAACTAGACAATTTTCTAGTTTTTTTTATATTGCAACATTTAAGTTTACTAGATTATCATTCCAGCAGCAACTGTTTCGTTTGTTGCTTCATTTATCAAGATAATACTTCCAGTATTTCTGTTTCTTCTGTAACTATCAAAAAATAATGGTTTGGTTGTACGGATTGTAATTCTACCGATATCATTTAATCCAATTTCTAAATCATCTTCATTTCTGTGTAAAGTATTGATGTCCATTTTGTATTTTACCTCTTTAATAATACATCTTGCAGTTTGGCTTGTATGTCTGATGGTGTATTTCCCTCTTGGAATCATTGATTTATCATTCATCCAACATATCATTACATCAACATCTTGCTCAATAGTTGGCTTATTGTTTTCTCTTACTAACATGTCACCTCTACTGATGTCAATATCATCTTCTAAAGTCATGCAAACTGACATAGGTGAAAAAGCCTCTTCAACCCCTCCATCAAAAGTGTCAATTGATTTAATCTTAGATTTAAATCCTGAAGGAAGTACAGTTACATCATCTCCTGGTTTGAAAACCCCACCTTCAACTCTACCAGCATATCCTCTATAATCTGGATGTTCTGCTGATTGAGGACGAATTACATATTGCACAGGAAATCTGCAGTCAACATGATTATGGTCTGAACCAATATGAATATTTTCTAAAAGATGCATTAAAGTCGAGCCTTCGTACCAATTCATCTTTGCTGATCGATCAACAACATTATCTCCATTAAGTGCAGAAATTGGAATAAAGTGCACATCTTTAATTTCTAATTTTGAAGAGAAATTTTCAAAATTAGCTTTAATTTTGTTATATGCTTCTTCACTATGATCAACTAAATCCATTTTATTAATGCAAACCGCAATATGTGGTATTTGTAAAAGAGATGCAATAAATGCATGTCTTTTAGTTTGCTCAATCACTCCGTGTCTGGCATCTACTAAAAGTAATGCTAAGTTTGCTGTTGACGCTCCTGTAACCATATTTCTTGTGTACTGAATATGTCCTGGTGTATCTGCAATAATGAATTTTCTTTTTGGAGTTGCAAAGTATCTGTATGCAACATCAATTGTAATCCCTTGCTCTCTTTCTGATCTTAATCCATCAGTTAATAGTGCAAGGTTTACACCTTCTTCACCTCTTTGTTTACTTGTTTCTTCCAATAATTCCATTTGATCTTCAAAGATTGCTTTACTATCATAAAGTAACCTTCCAATTAAAGTGCTTTTGCCATCATCTACACTTCCTGCAGTTGTGAAGCGTAAAAGTTCCATATCTAAATATCCTTTCGGTTCGCTCATAATTGTGTTTTTTAAAAGTACCCTTCTTTTTTTCTGTCTTCCATGGCTGCTTCGGATCTTTTATCATCTGCTCTACCACCTCTTTCAGTAACTCTTGTTGATGCAACTTCTTCAATGATTTCTTCTATAGTACCGGCATCCGATTCTGAAAGACCAGTACAAGTCATATCTCCAATAGTTCTACATCTAATAGTTCTTTCTTCCCATTGTTCACTGTCTTTTATTTGGATGTAATTACATTTTCCAAGTAGTACTCCATTTCTGTTTACTACTTCTCTTTTATGAGAGAAATATAATGAAGGTAACTCAATTTTTTCATATAAAATGTATTGCCATACATCCATTTCAGTCCAGTTAGAAATTGGAAAAATTCTAAAATGCTCTCCTATTTTTTTTCTTCCGTTAAAAATATTCCAGAGTTCAGGCCTTTGATTTTTTGGGTCCCATTGTCCAAACTCATCTCTGTGAGAAAAGAATCTTTCTTTAGCTCTTGCTTTTTCCTCATCTCTTCTGGCTCCTCCCATTGCGCAATCGTATTTCCCTTCTTCTAGGCTTTCTAAAAGAGTTACGGTTTGCAATCCGTTACGGGATGCATTTACTCCTGTTTCTTCTACAGCAGTTCCTTTGTCAATAGAATCTTGTACATACTTTACAATTAAAGTTTCTCCAGTTTCCTTAATTAATCCATCTCTAAATTCAATAGTTTCAGTGAAGTTGTGTCCTGTATCTATATGCATTAAAGGAAAAGGGATTTTTCCAGGGTGAAATGCTTTTCTTGCAAGATGAAACATGATAATAGAATCTTTACCCCCAGAAAATAACATTACAGGTTTTTCAAACTGTGCTGCTACTTCTCGCAGTATAAAAATCGCTTCCGATTCTAAATCTTTTAAATGTGTTAGATTGTACGAACTCATTTTTTAGTTGTTTTTTATAATCGGTAATATGTAGTCCAAAACTTTCTGTACCGATTCATCTATTGAAAGTTCTGATGTGTTTATTTCTATTTTCGGATTTTCAGGAGCTTCAAATGGAGCGCTTATTCCTGTAAAATCTTTTATTTCTCCTTTTCTTGCTTTTTTGTACAGTCCTTTAATATCTCTGTTTTCACAAGTTTCTAATGATGCCTTGATATACACTTCAATAAAATTTTCTTCTCCAATTATATTTTCTGCAATCTTTCGGACTTCAATTGTTGGGCTTATAAAACAGTTTAAAGTTACTATTCCACAATTCAGAAAAAGTTTTGATACTTCAGCAATTCTTCTAATGTTTTCTGTTCTATCATCTGCTGAAAAAGATAAGTTATTGCTAATTCCTACTCTAATATTGTCTCCATCTAAAAGTTGACTTAATATCCCATGAGAATGTAAATATCTTTCCACTCCTTTAGCTATAGTTGTTTTGCCAGAACCAGAAAGTCCAGTCACCCAAATAACTTTTGATTTTTGCTTTAAAAACTCTTCTTTTTCTTTTCTCTGAAGAATATCATCAAAAATGGTAAATATATTTTCTTTTTCTTCTTTCATTTCAGACTTGCAAATGTAATAAATTATATTGATTTTAAAAACAACAATATATCTGATAAATTGCTTAAATTTGGCATCTATAAAAACAAAAATCATTGTCGTGAAAATTGAAGAGTATTTAGATTCAACTTATTTAAAATTGCCAGAAGAAGCTGGTATTACTATTGAAGAAACGGAAGATATTGTTTTTAAAATTATTGAAGAAGGAATTGCTTCAAATTTTGCTTGCGTTATGATTCGACCGAATTTTGTTTCTAAAGCAGTTGAAAAGATTCAAACTTCAAAATCAAAGCTTAAAGTTGGGACTGTAATAGATTTTCCGTTTGGAAATAGTAGTACTGAAAAGAAAATAGAAGAAGCTGAAGAAGCAATAAGGAATGGCGCATATGATATTGATTTCGTTTGTGATTACAATTCATTTAAACGAGGAAGTTTTGTAAAGTTTGATGCTGATATTATTGAAGGAACTAAAATTTGTGCTGAAAACAAGAGAATTACAAAGTGGATTATTGAAACTGGAGCATTGTCAAAAGATGAAATAAGAATTATCACTAAAAGAATTACAAAGCTAATTGAGTCAAAATTTCCCCACTATGCATCTAAAGTTTTTATCAAAACATCCACAGGATATTATGGTGGATATGGAGCTACTTTAAAGGATGTGAAAGTTATTAAATCAGTTTCAGGAAATTTAAAAATTAAAGCATCTGGTGGAATATCAAATATTAAAGATGCTTTGGCTATGATTGAAGCTGGGGCTGATAGGATTGGAACTTCAAAAGCAGAAGACATATTTCTCCAAAATTCAAAACAAGTAAAATGAATTTTAAAGAATTATTAAAAATAGCAATTAATGCCTCAATTAAAGGGGGTTGTGCTATAATGGAAGTGTATGCTTCTGATTTTTCAGTTGAATATAAGAATGATAAATCTCCTTTAACTTTTGCAGATAAAAATTGTAATGATTTAATAGAATGTTTACTTCTTAAAACTGGAATCCCTATAATAAGTGAAGAAGGAACAGAGGTTTCTTTTGATAAAAGAAAAAAATGGGAGTACTCTTGGTTAGTTGACCCTTTAGATGGAACAAAAGAATTTGTAAAAAGAAATGGCGAGTTTACTGTGAATATTGCTTTAATCCATAATGGAAGTCCAATTATGGGTGTGATTTATGTTCCTGTTAAAGCAGAACTTTATTTTGCAATGAAAGATCTTGGGTCTTATAAAATTAGTAGAGATGCTGTTATTTCTGATTTAGATGACTTAATTGAAAAATCTATTAAGCTTCCGATTGAATATAATCGAGAGAATTATGTTATTGTTGGTTCTCGCTCTCACTCTTCAGTAGAAACAGAAGAGTTGTTCTATGAAAAGAAAAAAGAGCACGGTAATGTTGATTTTATGGCAGTTGGATCTTCTCTTAAATTTTGTATGGTTGCTGAAGGAAAAGCAGATGCCTATGCGAGGTATGCACCTACAATGGAGTGGGATACGGGAGCGGGAGATGCAATTTGTAGAATGGCAGGCTTTCAAGTTCTCCAATATAATACTGATATCCCACTTAGATACAATAAAAAGAATTTATTGAATCCTTGGTTTTTGGTAACATAAACTTATGAAAGAAAAATTGCTTAATGCTTTAGAAGATAAAGATTTTTCCGAACTCTTGAAAAAGGGAGGGATTTCCTTTTTTTTAAGAATTTGTGGGCAGGTCATGGGCTTTTTAATGTCTTTTGTTGTTGCTCATTATTTTGGAGCCAAAGGATTAGGGAACTATGTATTGGCAATTGTTATCCTTAGAATTTTTACTCTTGTATCTAAACTTGGGTTAGATACTTTTTCAATTAGATTTATTGCTTCATTTGCTAAGCAAGGTAAATGGAAAAGTATTCAGCTTTTTAGAAAGAAGATTATTACTATTGTAAGTATAACATCCCTGATTTCTTCATTAGTAATGTTTATATTTTCCTTTGAGATTGCAAATCTTGTAAATACTAGATTGGAATATATTGAGGTAAGTTCATTTTTTATTCTTCCAATGGTTTTTTTTATGTTGCATTATCAAAGTTTAAGAGGATTAAAAAGAATAGCTGAATTTTCATTTTTCTATAGAATGTCACAAGCGACTTTTTCAATTGCTGGACTATTTTTAATTTCTCAGTTTATACAAAGTGATAGAATTCCTATTTATGCTTATTTAACAAGTTTAAGCACAGTTTCGTTATTATCCTATGTTTCGTATTATTATTGGTTTAATAAAAAATGTAAATTTGATAGCTCTGAAGAAATTGAGGATTTACCTCTAAAGAAAATGTTAAAGATATCATTGCCTTTGATGTTTGCTCAATCAGTACAGTTTATTATGGCTTGGACCGATAAATTAATGTTAGGAAATATGTTAGGCCCTGAAAGTGTAGCGATTTATGGAGTTGCTTTTAGATTTTCAATGGGTGTAAGCATAACATTAATGGCAATTAACAGTATTGCTTCTCCAAAGTTTGCAGAAAAGTTTTCGAATAATGACATTTCAGGAATGGCAAAAGTTGCCATGCAATCAGCTAAACTAATTTTTTGGACAACCATACCTCTTGCTTCTATTCTTCTTATCTTTCCAAAGTTTTTTATGGGAATCTACGGTTCTGATTTTTTAATAGGGGTTGAGGTTTTAAGATGGTTAATTGTAGGGAGAATTGTTAATGCACTTTCAGGTTCAGTAGGTAGTTTAATGCAGATGACTGGTCAACAAAATAATTACATGAAAATATTAATTGTAGGGTCTATTATTAATGTTACTCTTAACTATGTACTTATTCCAATTTATGGAATTAAAGGAGCTGCTTTTGCAAGCGTGTTTAGTTTGTCATTTTGGAATCTTACTATGGTTTATAATGTAAAAAAGAAATTCGGATTTTCAACTTTTTACATCCCTCTTATTAAATAAGTATGAAAAGTAGATTACCAAATTTTTTACTTGTTGGAGCTGCCAAATGCGGCACGTCCTCCTTGCATAATTATTTAAATCAACATTCAGATATTTTTATGCCTACTTATAATAAGAAGGGCATGAAAGTAAAAGAGCCAAGATTTTTGATTAAAGATTTAGTTCAAAACCGACTTCCAAAAGGAGTATGGAGTTGGGATGAATATCAAGCGCTTTTTAATGATGTTGAGGGTCAGAAATGTTTAGGAGAATCAACAGTTTTGTATCTTTATTTTTATGAGCATGCAATCAAAAATATAAAAAAATATTTAGGAGAGAATGTAAAAATAATTATCATGTTAAGAAACCCTATTTATAGAGCATATTCAGCATATTCTTTTGCTTCAAGAACTATGCAAGAGAATCAAACGTTTAAAAATGCAATTGACTCGGCCTATAATAGATATGAAAATGACAAATCTGTCAGTCCAATGATACTGTATAAAGAGCTAGGAAAGTATTCGGATATGGTTGAAGCATATCATAAAAGCTTTTCTCATATTCATGTCGTTTTGTATGATGATTTTGTTAAAAACACTAAAAAAGAAGTTAAGAAAGTTTTTGATTTTTTAGGTGTTGCAGATGAAGAAGTAGACACAAAAAAGGCACTTAATTCCGGAGGAAAAAAGTGGAAATCATCTTTTATGAAAAATTTATTAATGGGAAATAATCTGTTTAAAATAATATTTAAACTACTTTTTCCAGCAAAACTTAGGTTCCTTGTGAAAGAAACAATAAAGAAGATATTCATGGAAAAAGCAGATGAAATGGATAATGATGTGAAGAATGAATTATTACATTATTTTAAAGCAGATATTCAGAAATTAGAGAAGTTAATTAATAAAAATTTAAGCGAGTGGAAGAAGTAAAAAATTTTCCTAATTTGTTGATTATTGGGGCTGCAAAGAGTGGAACTACATCTCTTCATAATTACTTAAAGCAACACCCTGATTTCTTTATGTCAGATCATAAAGAGCCACACTTTTTAATCAATAATGAGATAGGCGTAAAAAGAATACATAAAGCTGTAACTACTTTGAGTGATTATCAAGAAATGTTTGAAGGTTCATCTGAGTATAAATATAGAGGAGAGTCAAGTGTTATGTATTTGCCATTCCCGGATATCGCTATTAGAAATATTAAGAAATATCTTAATAAAGATGTGAAGATTATTATAATGTTAAGAAATCCCATTGAACGTGCTTTTGTGGGTTATTTACATAATGTTAGGTATAATACTTCTGAGAATTTATCTTTTGAAGAAGCAATTGAAAAATCAGAAGAAAGATATCAAAAAATTAATGATATGACTCCTGATACAAGATATCTTCATGTTGGAATGTATTATAATCAAGTTAAAAAATACATGGATGAATTTGGTAAAAATGTTCATGTGGTTATTTATGATGATTATGTGAGTAATATAAATGGATGTATCAAAAGAGTTTTTGATTTTTTAAATGTGAATAATATTGAAATAGATTCTTCCCAAAGACATATGGTTGGAGGATGGATTTTCAAAAACCCTATCCTTAGAAAGTTAATGGTTTCTGAAAATGGATTAAAATCGTTTGCAAAACTATTATTGCCTAATTCAATTTTGAGAAAGAAAATTAGAACTATTGTTATGCGTTTTGGAACTTCTAAAACACCAGAGTTAACATCTAAGATGCGTAAATTTTTAGAAGATTATTATAGGCATGATATTGTTAACTTAGAGAACTTGCTTGATAAAGATTTAAATTGGAATAAATGATATATACTTTAAAACAAAAATTTATTGATAATCTTATAATGTTTTTTCTTGTGATGAGTGCAGGCGGTCTATTGTTTGTTTTTAATCGTAATGTTATGTCGATTCTGTTCTTTGGAATATTAATTTTTTCAATTTTATTTTTTGGTAATAAATTTAAAAAACCATTTATTTATTCATCAGTTTTAATTCTAATTTCTATTATTTGTATAGGTATAATTAATTTTATTTTCGCAATTACAGAACAGGCTACAGAAAAATATTTATTTTATTTATTATCTGTTGCGTTATCCGTTTTAACTTTTTTTCACTTTAAGAATAATAGAAATAGTAATCAATTTTTAAAAACACTTTACTTTGTTCTTAAGTTGATAGCATTTCACTCGGCATTAAACTTTATTTTATACTTTTTTGTAAGAGATGATTTATCTACAATTAATACTACTTTTCATGAATGCGAGACTTTCCTTAATTTATTCTTTTATACTCCTGATAGAGGTATTGTAAACATTGAAGGTTTTGAGTTTTGCAGAAACCAGGGTTTGTTTTGGGAGCCTGGTGTTTTACAAGTTTTTCTAAATATTTTATTCTTCTTGGAGGCTTTTGTAATTAAAAAAAGCAAACTGTTTTTATTGTTTTTATCTTTTGTTATTTTAACGTCATATTCAACTACAGGTTTAGCCATTTTGTTAATTCAAGCTATAGTTTATCTTTCAGAACAAATAAAGAATAATAAATTAATCTTAGCTGTAATTACTACATTACTAGTCCCACTCTTTTTTGTGTTTAGTGTAAATATTAAAGATAAAATACAAGGTGAAAAAGAGGGATCCTTTCAAAAAAGAATCTTTGACTTAACACAACCAGTTTTTATTGCTATGGACAATCCATTGACTGGCGTTGGTCTAGATGTTTTTCAATTTCAAAAAATTAGAGAGGAATTTTATATTTCATCAAATTCTTTTATAGGAATAACTTCAACAACTAAAGTGACTGATAAGGGCAGCAGTAACTCTGTTATGTTTTTACTTGCCGGGACTGGATTTCCTACTTCTTTAATACTATTATATATGTTTTTTAAACAAAGAATAATAGAAAATAAAAAGTGGTTATTTATGATAATTTTATTTATCTCAGTAATGTCTGAACCTTTATTATTGCGTCCATTTTTTTTAATATTTATAATTTCAGGTTTTCATCAGATATTTTATAGAGTAACATCACACAAACAAATGCTAGTATGAAGAATATTTTAATTTCGGGAGGGGCAGGATTTATTGGATCTAATCTTACAAAAAGACTAGTATCTAAAGGTTATAATATAACTATTTTAGATAATCTATCAAAGCAAATCCATGGAAAAGATCAAATATCAGAATTATATAATTCTGTTAAAGAAATCTCTACATTTATTTTAGGAAACGTTTGTAACCAAGAAGATTGGAAAAAGTCTTTAAAAGGACAAGATGCTGTTATTCATTTAGCTGCAGAGACTGGAACAGGACAATCTATGTATGAGGTTTCTAGATACAATGATGTAAACATTTTAGGAACATCTCATTTACTTGATTTCTTGGCGAATAATAAAAATTCTGTAAAGAAGATGATAATTGCATCATCAAGGTCAATTTATGGGGAGGGTAAATATAAATGTGAGAATCATGGTGTAGTTTATCCTAATGACAGAATAGCATCTAATATGTTGAAAGGAAAATTTGATCTATTCTGTGATGTTTGTGGAGGTGAATTAGATTTAATGCCAACAGATGAAAATTCAAAGATTCATCCTTCTTCAATTTATGGTATTACAAAACAGCATCAAGAGCAAATGATACTATTAATGGGGAAATCATTAGGGATACCTGCAGTTGCACTCAGATATCAAAATGTATATGGTCCAGGGCAATCATTAAGCAATCCATATACTGGAATTCTTTCTATTTTCTCTACTAGAATGTTAAATGGGAATGATATTGATATTTATGAGGATGGTGAAGAGAGTAGAGATTTTGTATATATTGATGATGTAGTAGAGGCAACTATACTCGCTTTAGAAAAAGAAGAAGCAAACCATCAGGTATTTAATGTTGGTTCTGGTGTGGCGACAACAGTAAGTCAAGTTGCAAATTCTTTAAAGAGTTTGTATAATTCCAATGCAAATATTTCAATTGGGGGTAGTTTTAGATTAGGTGATGTTAGACATAATTATGCAGATTTAAATAAAATAAAAGATATTCTTGGATTTAAGGCGAAATTTGATTTTCAAACAGGGATTTCGAGGTTTGCAGATTGGGTGAAAAATCAAGAGGTAAAAGAAGATAAGTATGAACAGTCTTTAATCGAACTCAAAAATAAAGGACTGATAAAATGAGATTAATATTATTCTTTTTTTTATTTGGCTTAAACTCAATTGCACAGGAATTACGAGAGAATGTTTTAGGGTTTGCTACTTCTAATACTTTTACCTACTGTGATGTTAATGATACATCATTTATTAATAATGTAAAAGAGTTAAATCCAAAAGTATTAAGATTTCCGGGTGGAGCTGTTGGTAATTTTTATCATTTTGGTAAAAAAGGATATGGGTTTGATTTTGAAGAGATAGATAATTACCATTCAGGAAAATTCCCTAAAAGATCTAGAGGTCTCGAAAATTATAGAAGAAGAAAGAATCAAGAACATGACTATATTGAAGATTTTATTGTTTTAGCAAAAGCTACAAATGCAAAAGCTATTTTAGTAGCTAATATGTTTATTAACAATGATGATATATTGAAAATGATAGACAAATTACACGAAAACGATATTGATGTAATTGGTGTCGAGTTAGGTACTGAGCTCTCAAATAGAAGTTATTATAAAAATGGATATACAATTGATGATTATTTGTATTCATCTAAAGCAGTTTCATCTAAAGTTAAATTACAATACCCAGAAATAAAAACAGCTATTGTTGCAGCACCATTAGGAAAAAGGATTGGACATAGACATAATGTTTGGAATAGTAAATTAGCAGATGAAGATTTCTATGATGCTATTGTTATTCATTCCTATTCAAAGGTTATCAAAGGGGATGACGAGTACGGAAAAATGATTTCAGAAGAAAGTGAGGGAGAGAAACAGCAAGCCTTTGAGTTATATAAAGATAGAGTATTAAAGTATCTAGAAAATGATTACCCCAAAGAAGTAAAAGAATATGTAAATATTTTTGATAAACCAATTTGGGTCACAGAATGGAATTTGCAGATGTCTAAAACAACAGCTAATACATTGTTTCAGTCCCTATTTGTTTCGCAATATGTGCTAGAAGTATTAAGTAATCCTGAATTAGTAGCCATTGAGCTAACTACTTACCATAATTTAGGTGGTAGAGATTTTACCGGCTCAATTTTTAGAAATGAAAAAGATAAAATCCATATACAGAGTACATATTACCCTTTTTTAATGTTAGGCAAAATATTAGACAATGATATTGTAAGAATAGAGAGAATAAAGAATAAAGAGCTATTCGAGTATCAATGTTTTGACATAGTTAATAATCAAATTTTAAATTATAAGATTGATTGGGAATTTAAAGTTATTAGTTGTGATGATTTTTCTGAGAAAAGTTCATTTGCATCAATAAAGTATGAGAGCCCCAATTTATTTGATAAAGCTGACGTTAAGGGGCAGTTGCAAATAGAGTTTGTTATAGATTAATGAGTAAAGCAAAACAAATATTTATTGTAGGTAGTAGTAGAAGTGGAACTACTATGTTGGGACGTATTTTAGGTAATCATACTGATGTTTTTACTTTTAAAGAGTTGCATTTTTTTGGGACTATTTGGGCAAATAATAACGACAAAAAATTAAATAGAGCAGAACAAGTAAAATTACTATCTAGATTATTTTGCATACAAGATAGAGGCATATTTAATCAGAATAATTTTATAGAATTTAAAGAAAAATCAGAAAAAATTTTAGCAGAAGATTTTTCTTCCCCATTAAGCATTTATGAACTATTTTTAGCAACAATATCTAAAGAAAATTGCAGTTCAATTTCATGTGAACAAACACCTAATAACCTATATTATTTAGAGGAAATTTTGGATTTTTTTCCTGACGCAAAAGTTATAAATTTGGTAAGAGACCAAAGAGATGTTTTACTTTCGCAAAAGAATAAATGGAAAAGAAGATTCCTCGGAGCTAAATCAATACCTATAAAAGAAGCTATTCGCTCATTTGTTAATTATCATCCAATATTAACGGCGAAGGTTTGGAATTCTACATTATATCAGACCTCTAAATTTAGAAGTAATTCTAGAGTGAAAATTGTAAAGTTTGAAGATTTGTTAGTTGATTCAAGAATTCAAGCATATGAGATTTGTAAATTTTTAGAAATTGATTTTCAAGAAAATATGTTGAAAGTTCCGGTTATTGGTTCTTCAACAGAGAATGATTTAAAATTTGAACTAGTTATTGATAGCTCCAAAATTAATAAATGGAAGAGGGGTGGATTGACAAGCTCTGAAATTTATTTGTCTCAAAATTTCTCCTCTAATATGATGGAAGAATTTGGATACGAGAAGGAAACTTTCACTTTACCTCCAATTATGGTAGTTTTGCATTTCGTCACATTCCCATTCAAATTAGGCTTAGCTTTTGTTTTGAATTATAATAGACTAGGCATTGTGGTTAAGGTTATTAAAAAAAGGTTTTTTAAATGAAAGTAGATTTTTTTATAGTTGGCGCTCCAAAAGCAGGAACAACATCTTTGTACAATTACCTTAACGAGCATCTTGAAATTGAGATGAGCTCTCAAAAAGAGCCTAATTATTTTTCTGATGAGGCTTTGCTGGAGCAAGGAATGTATTATGGTAAAAATAGAATTGACACTTTGAATAAGTACAATAACTTATTTGTAAATCCTCAAGCTAGATTAAGAGGTGAAGGGAGTGTTTCTTATTTTTTTTATGATGATGTGCCTGATAAGATTAAGAAATATAATCCTGATTCTAAAATTATTATAATGCTTAGAAATCCAATAGAAAGAGCGTTTTCACATTTTTTAATGGATTATAGTTTAGGTTTAGTTTCCGAAAGTTTTGAGGATATTGTAAAGAAAAAGTCTAATCATAAATATGCAAGTTTATTTTACCAACAATACATTCAATTAGGGGAGTATACTAATCAGTTAAAAAGGTATTTGAATGTATTTAATCGTGAGAATATTTTATTGATTGATTATGATGATTTTAAAAAAGATGTAGCGGAGGTTGTAAATAAGACTTATTTGTTTTTAGGTGTTAATGATGATTTTCAACCAAACTTAAACAAGAAGCATAATACATATTCAATGCCTAAAAATAGAATTATCAGATATATTTATTCTTTTGTTTCTTTTCGGAATATGTTAAAATCAATTTTTTCGCAAGAAATGATTAAAAGTACTAGAAATTTTTTGTTTAAAAGAGACAATAAACCTATAATGAAAGTGGAAACAAGACATTTTTTGAAAAATCATTTTGAGCAAGATGTGTATGAGCTGAGTGAGTTGTTAAATAAAGATTATACAAAATGGATAAAGTAGGACTAGTAACTATTACATATAATTCTGCAGATGTTTTACAACCATTTTTGGATAGTGTGTGGAATCAAACGCATGAAAATTTAACACTTTATGTAGTTGATAATTTGTCAACTGATACAACTTTAGATATCTTAAGTAATGATAAAGATTCTAGATTAGTTGTTTCGAAAAATGATACGAATTTTGGTGTTGCAAAAGCAAATAATCAAGGAATTAAAAAGGCTATTGATGATGGATGCAATCAAATTCTAATTATTAATAATGATGTAGAATTTGAGACAACTTTAATTGAAAAACTTTTAAAAGTTCAAACAGATAAATGTTGTAGTTTGGTAAGTCCTAAAATGATGTATTTTGATAATCCTAATCATATTTGGTATGCTGGTAGCTGGTTTGATAAAAGTAAAGGGTATTTGCCTTTACATAGGGGAATGGGTGAGTTGGATAAGGGAAAATATGATGAAACTATTGAGGTAGAGTATGCTCCAACCTGCTGTTTATTAGCCAAAAAAGAAGTATTTAGAGATGTTGGCCTAATGAATGAAAAGTATTTTGTCTATCTAGACGATACAGATTTCTCTTATAGAGTTTGGAAGAATAGTCGACATAAAATTTTTTATTATCCTGATGTAGAATTTTATCATAAAGTTGGAAGTTTAACAAAATCATTTGAAAAGCAAAAAGAAAGAACCTATAGAGGTAATTTTTTTATAAAACAGAATACAAGAAACCATGTGTATTTTTTAAAACAAATAGGAGGTATTTCTTCATTTTTCTTTATTTTTTGGTTGTTTTTTAAAAACAATATTAAATTTGTGATTAATTCTCAAATCAGGAAAAATCTCTCTACTTGGTGGTTAATTAATAAATCTTATTTTGAAGGTATTTTAATGAAATAATGAAAAGAAAAGTAGCGATTATTGATACTCTTGGAGCCCATGGAGGCTCTTTCCATTTTTATACTTTTGGACAGTGTATCGGGTTGTCTAATGCTGGAGTTCAGCTTTGTTTGTATTCTAATAATAAGACGAAAAATCCTCATATAAAAGGAGTTAATTTCTATTCCTTTTATAATAATTTATTTTCTTCTAAATATAAATGGATAAGTGGTTTAAGATGGGTATTTGGATCTTTAAAGTCTGTAATTCACGCAAGGCTACAAGGCATCTCAGTTTTTCATTTCCATATTTTTTACACAAATATTTTGACATTATTTAATCTTCTTTTAGTTAAGCTTCTTTTTGGTAAAGTTGTACTTACAGTTCATGATGTTACTTCTTTTGCCGATGAAAACGAATCAACAATTTTTGCAAATTTTTTTTATAATTTAACTGATATTGTGTTGACTCATAATACATTTAGTAAAGATGAGATCATTAAAGTAACTTCTATATCATCTAGCAAAATTTACATTATTCCGCATGGAAATTACACTCCATTTATTTCTATTCAGAATGATAAAAATAATTCAAAAGAAATATTAAATTTGCCAAAGGATAAAACAATATTGCTTTTTTTTGGTATGATTAAAAAGGTAAAAGGCCTTGAAATACTTTTAGAAGCATTTAAAAAAGTTGTAGATACAAATTCTGATATTGTATTGCTTATTGCTGGAAAACCTTGGGAAGATGACTTTGATGAATATCAAAAGATAATAGATAGAAATAATCTCTCTAAACATATTATTCTACATACAAAGTTTATTCCCCATGAAGATGTTAAACATTATTATTGTGTATCAGATTTAGTTGTGTTGCCTTATAAAAAGATTTATCAAAGTGGGGTTTTAATGATGACTCTTAGCTATGAAAGGCCAGCTATTGTATCTAATTTACCTTCTTTAATGGAGGTTATTTCTGATAATGAAAATGGGTTTTTATTTGAGACAGAAAATTCAAATGATTTATCTGATAAATTAATTCAGATTTTGGCTGATAGAAAGAAATTAGAAATAGTTAGAAGGAAAGGAGCAGAATTAATAAACACAAAGTATGGATGGGATGAAATAGGCAGACTTACTAAGTCAGCTTATGAAACTCTTTAAATTTATATTTTTACCAAAATCATAAATATGAAAAGTAGAATTAAAAGCAGTATTAAAAGTTCTGTAGAAAATCACAATAGAGTTTTGAATGATTCAAATCTTCAATTTAATATTGAAAGAATTGTAAATAGTTGTATTAATGCTTTTAAGAATGATAAAAAGATGCTTTTCTGTGGTAATGGTGGGAGTGCTTCTGATGCTCAGCATATTGCTTCTGAACTTAGTGGTAGGTTTTATAAGGATAGACCTCCTTTATATGCAGAAGCTTTGCACGTAAACACTTCATACATGACTGCTGTTGCTAATGATTATGGTTATGAGCAAACTTATGCGAGAATGGTTGAAGCTTCTGGTAGAAAAGGAGATGTTTTAGTTGGAATTTCTACTTCTGGGGATTCCCCAAATTTAGTTAAAGCTATGCTTAAAGCTAAAGAAATTGGAATGTTAACAGTTGGTTTTACCGGAATTAAAGGAGGGGAAATGAAAGATATTTGCGATATAATGATACAAGTTCCTTCTGATGATACACCAAGAATTCAAGAAGTTCATATTTTAGTTGGGCATATTATTTGTCAACTTATAGAAGAAGAAATGTTTCCTTATGCATAATCTAGACACCCTTTTTCTAGATAGAGATGGTGTTATAAATATGAAACTAGAAGCAAGATATGTCCGTAATTCTAATGAATTTGAATTTATGCAAGGAGCAGTATTTGCTATCTCAAAACTTACGAAAATATTTAAAAGGATTTTAATTGTTACAAATCAACAGGGTATTGGTAAGGGTATAATGACAGAAGATGATTTGAATTTAGTTCATAGCTTTATGAATTCTGAAATTGGAAAATTAAATGGAAAAATTGATAAAGTTTATTTTTGTCCTCATTTAGTAAGAGAAAAGTGCGCTTGCAGGAAGCCTAATCCGGGTATGATTCAACAAGCTAAGTTAGATTTCCCTGAAATTAATTTTGAAAACTCATATTTAGTTGGGGACTCTCTTTCGGATATTGAAGCTGGCAAAAGAATGAGTTTAAATACAATAAAAGTAGATAATGAATACACCCTTGCTAAATGGGCCGCTGAATTAACATCTGTTGATGAAAAAAATTCTTAGTTTTACAAAAAAACAAGAAAAGTGATCACCCCTTATTATAATATTTTTTTTTCTTTAATAACTGCATTTTTCATTGCACTTTTAGCAATTCCAAGGCTTATTGACTTTGCTAAGAAGTTAAATGTTTTTGATAATGGAGGAGACA
>Ga0206129_10000148_pt1 | contig 121106 bp, 114 predicted proteins | sample Helgoland_Spring_8_FD_148616 | JGI IMG/M metagenome (GOLD analysis project Ga0206129, IMG submission 148616) | Pelagic subsurface seawater microbial communities from Kabeltonne, Helgoland, North Sea - Helgoland_Spring_Bloom_20160502_2 | ecosystem: Environmental > Aquatic > Marine > Epipelagic... | reverse complement strand
GACCATTCCCAATTATTTGTTTCAATAAATTTAAAGATGTAATAATAAGGGTAAGCTGTTCCTAAAATGCACAATATGGCAAATACTTTTTTCATAATAAGTTAGTTTACTCAAATGTAATCAATGTAAGTTTAACTTACTTAAGATGGCTTGAGGTGGCTGAGCTTACTGAAGAGGATATGCCGGTGGTTTAATGTTTTAGTTGTTGTTTCTCTTTGAAAATTGATTCATCTTTTTTATTGGCGACCTAAACGCCTTTTCCATTCGGACCGAAGCATCAATAAGAAAATCAATCATTGACTGCCAATCATCCTCCTCAAAATAACTAACACCTGTTTTTTCATACTTTATTCTGCAAGAAACTTTGTCATCCATCCTTTCCCATTCTAGTGAGTCGTGAAATTCAAGCTCAATCTCGTCTTTCATAGTTGTTGCAAAATCAAACATCGATTTATTGGCAACCTGACTACCAAGATTAAAGTAAATTTCAGACCTACAGTATTTCTTACTCATAACTAAATTGAGGTTAACACCTGTCATACCTATTCCAATTCCTATCCAATTATCTTTTGATGGTGAAATATTAGAAAATAAATTATTAGCCTCATTACTTTGTCTAAGGTATTCCTCCCAAAATAGTAATCTAACATTATGTCTATTTTTCAATGTTTCTTGAACTGCCACTTCTTCTTGGGCTTTGGATGCTACACCTATTGAAAAATCTTCTGTATCTTTTGTTGGAAGTATTTGCTCAACGTTCAAAAACAACTGTTCACCTAATTGAAAAGGTGTAACTTTAAAGCATTGTATTCGCATCTTAAAGTTCATCAACCAAAGGACAGATGATGTAACCTCTTTTCTAAAATTTGCAGCTATAAGAATTAATCTTTGAGAGTTTAAACCTTGATTTAATAAAATCTCATCTATATCCATTCCATCAAAAAAGTCCGAGATTCTCTCCTCAGCATTAGAAGAGCTACCAAGAAAATCCTGATACATTTTAACAATGTCATTTTTTGTTAAACTTGAACAATATGAAGCATATTTTATAGACTGCCAAGTAACATCTTTACCGGAATCATCTAATTTATTTTCAATTATTACAAGGTTTCCTTGCTTATCAATAGCTAGAAGGTCAAGTCTCTCATTTGTGTCACTAAAACCATTAAACTCTTTCTGAATAACCAACAACTCTTCACCTAATGAGCTTGGGTTTTCAGCAATCCATTCTTGAAGATGTTCTCTCTCTCTGAACTTTAATTCCGAAAAAGTCCTTTGAGTTAGACGACTGATTCTATTTTCTTCTTTATTTATTATGTACATTTAAAAGTCATTATGAAGCTAAGCTACAAAACAAATATATCTCATTTACAACTCCCCTTTAAATGCTTTGCTAAGTAAAGAGGACTTTAACTGCTTTAAGTAAGCCAACTGCTCCTCTAATTTGGATTGGGTTTGATTCTTTCCAACCCACTGACTCAAGCGACCTATCAATAAGTTGCTTTCGTGTATTTGCTTCATTTAATGTCATAGAATTTAATTCTATTATTTTCTTTAGTGCAGTAATTCAAAAATAAAAATATTTATTCTAATTAGAAGATTTATAAAAACACTGATATTATTGCTATTCACAAATGAGCAAGGAAGTAGAAAAAATCAAGACCATTGTAAAATATTTAAACAGAGTAAGTAAATCAGAGGAGATTGGATTGATGGACCAAGATTTCTTTCTCACTAAAGATGAGCTCAATAAACTAATTAATAACTATTACCTTGGATTCAATAACCAAAGAGAGTTAAATGAAGAGTTAAGATTCAGGCATAAAAGTATAGTTGACCTAGAGTTTAAAAAAGGGATTTTTAGCAGATACAAAGACCTAGCAAATAACACAAGGGTTAATTATAGTCAACAGGAGCATCAAGCCTATGCTTTTATGGTATGGCAAATTCTTATTAATGAGTTTGAAAAGAAGCTGAATCTAAAGGTAAAAGACAAACCCAACTTGGGTATTAAAAATAAGGAGGTTCACGAACTTTTTAAATTAATTGATGCAAAGCTTGAGATATTCTCCTCAGGTGAAAACTTTATAGATGCATCAGTATATCAAAGAAAAGAGGATTTCTATCTCAATATTACCAATAGAGAATTTCACTACATCTTAACTGTACTCAAACCATACTTTTACAACTTTGAGTACGGTAAATTTGTTTTTGCAAACAATATTTTTACTAAAAAAGGCACTCAGCTTACAAAAGAGAATCTTCACAACTCTAAGAGTTATACCACCAATAATGCAGCTCTCATCGATGAAATTATTAATAATTTCAAGAAATAGTTTGGGTTAGCCCAAACCACCCCAAACACCTAAAACTTTTATTTTTTATGCCACATTTCATTTGTGGCATTATGTTTTTAAACAGTAACGAGAATAACCATTCAAGGAATGGTATCTCAAAAATTAGTATGAATGACGAACCTAAGCCTCTGTCTTGGGATGGGATAATTAAAAATCTACCGTCAATTAGTGAAACTGACCTAAAGAGTGTTAGGTCGAAGGATTTTGCAATCGCAAAACTGATTAATGAAATCAAACAGCAGTTTGATATATATGATATCAATTTAAACTTCTTCAACAAGTATTATGTCTATCAAGACAATTTTTGGAATGAGGTATCGCAAGATAAAATTGAAATATTTCTGAGAGATTGCACAAAAAAATACTACAAAAATGAAATTAAATATCACACAGAAAATTTCTACAATCCTCTTGAGCAGTCATTTAGAAAAGACTTAAAAGTACTTGTTGAAGATACTGACAGGATTATATTATTGAATTGCAACAACCTAACATTAGAGTTCAACTCAAACGGATTTATTGCAAGAGAGGCAAGAAAAGAGGACTACCTTACATATAAACTAAAGTATGATTTTGATGTTGATGCAAAATCTCCGATTTGGGATAAATTCTTAGATGAAATGCTACACAATAAGGACCAACAATTGTTACTTCACCAATATGTTGGTTATTCATTCACACAAAATTTGAAACTTGAAAAAATTCTGATGCTATTAGGTATAGGTGGTAATGGTAAGAGTGTTGTTCAGGAGGTTATAACAGAACTTTTAGGAAAAGAGAATACATCTAATGTATCAATTGGTCCGCTTACTCAATCCAAAAATGAAAGATTACTTATTGAACACAAGCTTCTTAATTACTGCTCAGAGAACGATAGAAAATTCAATTTATCAAACTTCAGAACACTAGTGTCGGGAGAACCTATTGCTGTGGAAGCGAAGTATGTAAATACGAGAATGATGACTCGATATGCCAAATTAATGTTAAACATCAACTCAAAACCAAAGATTATAGAGGAAAAAGAAAGCTACAACAGGCGAGTTATGATATTAGAGTTTAACAAAAAACCTAAAGTAGTAGACCCTGAACTTCACCTTAAGATAATTGAAACAGAACTAGCAGGGATATTTAATAGGGTTATAGCAGCACTTAAAATTTTATTACGTGATAAATCTTTTATTCGTATACCCGGGGTGAGTGAATTCACATATTCTGAAACCAATGAAGACAGCCTACAAGATTTTATTGATGAGAATAGCTCTAATCCTAACCCTGTAAAAGCAACGGAACTTTATAATAGCTACGAATCGTATTGTTTCAAAAACGAAGTGCCTAAATTAAGTATGAATTCTTTTTGTAAAGATTTAGTTAAAAAAGGATATCAGCCAATCAAGCGGAACGATGGTAACTACTATGATATCTCAGTGGAAGGTGGAAGGTAAATACTATAAACTTTTAATAATTATTAATATTTAAATATATAAGAAAGTTATGGAAAACAACCTCCACCCCTCCACCTTTTTAGATGCAGAAGTTTCAGTTTTTAAAAATTATAAGACAAGTAAATCTTATGGTATAACTACCTTCAGAAAGTGGCTATTTAATGACGATAAAAAACTTAGAGAACTAGTAGATGCGATAAGAGCCGAAAGAGATGAGATCAAGAAAAAGGAACTGAAAAGTAATTTGTGGTGTATCACCGGCTCAGGGGTTTTTGAAAATGGGCGAAGAAGCAATGATTTAAAAACCCATAATGGGTATATTATCATAGATATTGACTACAAAGACAACAAGCATCTTGGGAGGGGATACTACAGCTTAATAGAAGATGTATTTTCTAAAATAGATGAAGTGTGTTATGCAGGAAAAAGCGTGAGTGGTAATGGATATTTTTTAATCATAGGAATAGAATATCCTGAGAAACACAAGTTACACTTTCAATACATAGAGAAATGGTTAAGGAGTTATGATATCATTATAGATAAAGCTTGCTCTGATAATAATAGACTTAGAATTTATAGTTATAGTGATAACTATTACATTAATGAAAATGCAACTATCCTAAATCAGTATGTAAAAGAGGACAAACATATAGTAGGTCAAGTATCAGCAACTAAATATGTTTCAAGTTCAACCTATACAATTGAAGAATTAGTGAGGATAATTGAACACTCAGGAGTCGATATAGCAGAGCTTTACAATGATTACTTTAATTTGGGTGTTGCATTATACAAAGAGTGCGGGGAAGCAGGACGGGATTATTATCATAGAATATGTAGGTTTCACTGTAATTACAATAAGCAAGAATGTGACAAACAGTTTGACAGGATTATGGATAAAGGGTATAGTGATGTGTCCAAGGGCACTATCATTTATTATATGCAACAAAAAAACATTATTTAATATCAGACAAACAGAGACAAAGCATAACCCCTACACCCATTTTTTGGAGGCTAAACAATCCTTGGGGTTAAACTATCATATTAAGGATGCGTAAAGCGAGTTTTTACAAGACCTAAGAGAAAAGATAAAGGTGTGTAAAGATGAAATGAGTGGCTTTGGATAGGATTCATATATTTGAAGTATGAAAAGTAATAACATTTTTAGCTATTTATTGATTTTATTTATGATTTTGGGAGTTAGTTCCTGTAAAGATGACGAACCTACAATGAATAACTCAATTAGCGGTGATTCTTCCTATGAAGTCAATATTACTATTAATGGTGTAGAAAGTAAAGTAAAAGGCTCTGCCAATAATTCAGAAGCAGGTGATTTATATCTCAACTCTCTAAGAGGAACAAATAATTACCCTGTGGGTAATTATGCTACAGTAAAACTTCATTTAAACTCTATTAATAGCCCAGATTTTATAGTGGGTAATAAAGCATATATTCAAATCTTAGATAATAGTGCAAATTTTGATGTAGGTTCTAATAGTTGTGCGCTTCAATTAGGTAGTACTAACTTTGGGTCACCTTATAGCTGGCTTAGTAATTATGGTATATCAGATGCAGCAGATATCAAAGTTTTAGTGACTGATGTCGATGCCCTAACCTCAAAAATTAATGTCGAAATAACGGATTTAGGGAGTTCTGTTGATGCTACTGCAAACAGTTCTGGCAGTTATGACGTAGCTAATCTTGGAACAACCTTAAAAGGATATTGTAATGAGCAGACCGTATATTACACTCTAGATTTTCAAGAATGGAAAGAATTTAAAATAAAGTTTGATTTTGCTGTCCATAGATGGGGTTAAAGTTTATTAACTAATTAATATACCTTCAAGTCATATATTTCAAATATGAAAAAAATATTATCAATTTTAAGCTTATCATTAGTTGCCGTAATCATAGGAACATCATTAAATGGGTGTTCTGAGGATGATGTGACAACTCCGAATCAAAACAACTCAAACACTACAGATTCGACTGACAATAACTCAAATAACAGCGACTGCATCAAGTGTAACGATTATGAAGTTGGGGATACATTTTCAATAGATGGAGTCACCTATACTGTTGCAGACAGAGAAATGCTTGACAACGCATTAAATAATGGTGAAGATTTAACAAAATATTGCACATCCAAAGTTACCGATATGAGTTCAATGTTCCGTTTCACTAAATCCTTCAATCAAGATATAGGAGATTGGGATGTGAGTAATGTGACTGATATGGGTGGAATGTTTCAAGATGCTGAATCCTTCAATCAGGATATTGGTAATTGGGATGTGAGTAGTGTGATTAATATGTATGGTATGTTTGAGGGGGTTATCTCCTTCAACCAAAACATTGGCAAATGGGATGTGAGTAATGTGACTAATATGAATGGTATGTTTTTTCGTGCTATCTCTTTCAACCAAGATATAGGTGATTGGGATGTGAGTAATGTGACTAATATAGGTACTGTGTTTAATGGGGCTGAATCTTTCAACCACGATATTGGCAATTGGGATGTGAGTAATGTGACTAATATGTTTGCTATGTTTGAGGGAGCAGAATCATTCAATCAGGATATTGGTAATTGGGATGTGAGTAGTGTGATTAATATGAGATGGATGTTTAGCTATGCTAAATCTTTCAACCAAGATATAGGTGATTGGGATGTTAGTAATGTGACTAATATGGGTACTGTGTTTTATGGGGCTGAATCTTTCAACCAAGATATTGGCAAATGGGATGTAAGTAATGTGACTGATATGGGTGGAATGTTTCAAGATGCTAAATCTTTCAACCAAGACATTGGTAATTGGGATGTTAGTAATGTGAATTATATGAGTTCTATGTTTGGAGCAGCTAATTCCTTCAATCAAGATATAGGCGGTTGGGATGTGAGTAAGGTGACTAATATGAGATATATGTTTCGTGATGCTGAATCTTTCAACCAAGATTTAACCCAATGGTGTGTGTCGAAGATTCCTTCTATTCCAGAAGATTTTTCTAAAGAAAGCGGGTTAGCTCGGGCAAACCATCCCGTGTGGGGCACTTGTCCTTAACGACTAATTAAATACATTAAGCCTCTTCTTCTGAAGGGGCTTTTTTATGCATCCAATTGCCCCTTTTCCTCTATTTAAGTATATATAGACTACTTATAAACTTGATAAGCGGTGATTGCTTGTAGCAAATTATTTACGGCAATACTCGAATCAATGGACTGTAACTGTTTTATGACTTCTTCATCTTTTTCAAGAAGCCTATCGATATTCTCGTTCAGATTGGAAATACCCCCAATTAATAAATCAAGCTTTGATTCTATATTTTCCATATGTTCGGCTGCCTTTTTTTGCCAGCTTGAATCAAGAGCACCAAGCTTATCGAAAACCTCTAAAATCTCAAAATAATGCAATTTCTTGTCTGCTAATAAAAAAATTAGCATTGAGTTTGCCATTGCTTCTATAAACGCCACTTTAGCGATTTCTTCAGGAAAGACATCCTTCGCCATTTCTGTTGTTTCTTCCATTCTTCTTAATGTAGCAGCTGGAGAATCGTTTAGAGCTGATAGGTCCCCCCTTGAAGCACGTTTAAACGCCTCTGCTGCTTCTTCAAAAAATTCTTCCCCAGACCTATTTTCTCTCCTTTCTTTAGCATTTATTACATCCGTGTATAGACTATTGGGTTCAACATCATCACGCATTTCTTGTCGAACTTTAGTTAAATGAGCCCACATATCATCGAGAAATGTATAAATTTTAACGAGTTTGTGAATAACGTCATTACCTCCTTTATCAGTAATTAATTTTTCATTTTCAAATACATTATTTTTGAATTCAATAGGTTTTGGGAAATCCATTGACATTAATGTGATAAGATTAGAGTCAATTTTTTCAATCTGCTTGTACTCAGACGTAGCTTTCTTTTTAGAATCTTCTTTTTCTGCTTTGTCGGCTTCTTTTTTTGCTTTCTCGGCTTCGTGCATAGTCTTTTTATTAAGATACTCTATTTTAGATATCCCAAATTTTTTAAGACTCTTCTTTTCAGCATCATATTCAGCTTTTGACTCGTCGCTCAAGTTATCATATGCTTTCTTTTCTTCAGGGGTTTCTTCGTCTTCTTCAGGGGTTTCTTCGTCATCTGGACCTTCAGTAAGCCTACTTGGTATTTTATTTCCAGAAGGGATAATGTAGATAATACCGCCTAAAACAATACAACACCAAGCATAAAAATACTCTGTACTCATTATCACTCCGCCGAGAGCGACTAACGCAAGTCCTATAAAATTCTTAACTTTCATATATTACAAATGTAAAAAAACTTAGAATAACACATATCACTCTCACCAAACCATCGGGTTATACCACCATTCTGAGCAAAGGCTTTGGATAGGAAACTAATATTTAAAAAGGGTACGGGGGTGTTGAATATGGAAAATAGTTCGGATTTTTTGGCAAATTAACTGCCTCAGTACTGCCAGTTATATGCCAGTGAAGTTATTTTATGATATATTTGAAATCACAACTTGTTGTAATAAAAAAACCCTATACTATTGCTAGTAAAGGGTTTAAGTAGCGCCCTCACCTGGACTCGAACCAGGGACCTATTGATTAACAGTCAACCGCTCTAACCAGCTGAGCTATGAAGGCATTTAACTTTTAAAAACGGTGAAGAATACTTTCTTTAAAAGCGACTGCAAAAATAGATTTTTACTTTAAACGAAAAATAATTTTTATAAATTATTTTGGTACAAGACTACAACTGCCTAATCCTTCTACTTTAGCCGTTATTTTTTTGCCTTTTTCTACAAATACGGCTGGGGTAGCAGCTCCTGCCAATAGGATATTCCCCTTTAAAAAAGGTTGGTGGTATTTGGTAGCAAGTCGTGAAGCATTACAAATAGATAAGAATGGATTGTCCAAAATGGCATTGCTGGTGTCTTGTTCCTTAATTTCTTGGTCAAAAAGTAGTGACATCGATAAATTATTTACGGATTTTGGAAGTGGTTGCCAGGCACCAATGACAAATCCAGATGAGGAACAGTTATCCGCAATTACGTCTTCTAAGGAAAATTTGAAATTTGAAAATCGTGAATCAATAATTTCGATGGCTGGAGCACAAGCCAACACATAGTCAGATATTTCGGCTAAACTGATTTCTTTATCAATATCTTTCTTCAGTAAAAAAGCAATTTCGGGTTCTGCCCGAGGGTGGATAAATTGACCCATATCCATTTCTTCATTATGCTTAAGCCACATGGCATTAGTAAGTCTTCCCCAAATCATATCGTGAACTCCCATTTGTTCCATTTTAGCAAATGAGGTAAATCCGAGTTTTAGCCCGACAAATTTTTCTCCTCGGGCGTAACGTTCCTCCATTGATAAACGTTGAATCTCATAGGCTTGATCTTCAGAAAAAGTAAATTCTTGACTAATCTGTGCTATCGCTTGAGCTTGGTTGGCTGCCTGATCTAGTTTTTGGGCTATTGCGGTTACATTCATGGTGCGAAAATAACCAATGCGAAAATAGAACTTTTGCCTTTGTGCATTATGGGGGATAAATACGTATAACATATGTCGTGTTTTATCGGGATAGCCATACTTTTGTTGGATGAGTTTATTAGTAATAGGAAGTGTTGCTTTTGATGCAATTGAAACTCCTTTTGGAAAGACAGATAAAATAATAGGAGGCGCTGCTACATACATCACTTTAAGCAGTAGTTATTTGGCCGATCAAGTCCAATTAGTAGCAGTAGTAGGTGGAGATTTTCCGAAAGAAGATATTGCTCTTCTTCAATCCCACGGTATTGATACTCAAGGATTACAAATCAAGGAAAATGAAAAATCATTTTTTTGGAGCGGAAAATATCATAACGATATGAATAGTCGTGACACTTTGGTAACTGAATTAAATGTTTTAGAGCATTTTGATCCAATTATACCTTCATCGTATCAGAACTCATCGTATGTAATGCTCGGAAATTTGTCGCCAGATGTTCAGCGCACGGTGATAGAACGCATGGAAATAAAACCTAAATTAATTGCCATGGATACCATGAATTTTTGGATGGATATCGCCAAAGATGCTTTGGATAAAACCATTGCTATGGTTGATGTTCTTATTATCAATGATGAAGAGGCTAGACAATTAAGTGGGGAATATGCTCTTGTAAAAGCAGCCCAAAAAATAATGGCTATGGGACCCCAATTTTTAATTATTAAAAAAGGGGAGCATGGAGCATTGTTGTTTGATGCAGATTCGGTTTATTTCTGTCCAGCTTTACCCCTTGAAGAAGTATTTGACCCAACCGGGGCGGGAGACACTTTTGCTGGAGGTTTTATTGGCTACTTAGCTTCTACGGATGATATTTCTTTCGATAATATGAAGAGAGCAGTTATTTATGGTAGCGCAATGGCCAGTTTTTGTGTTGAAAAATTTGGTACAGAGCGATTAGTAAATTTAAGTGACTCAGAAATTCATGCACGTGTACAACAATTTATAGATTTGAGTCAAGTGCAAATTAAATTATAACTGAGTATGCCAAATACCCTATGGAAGCCACATAAAACCCCCAACGCTGAAGCTGTGGAGCTGCTCAAAAATGAGATCAACGCCCCAGATATTATTGCACAAATGTTAGTCCAAAGGGGGATAGATACCGTGCCTAAAGTACGAGCATTTTTTAATCCCAGAATAGCGGATATGCATGATCCTTTTTTAATGAAAGACATGGATAAAGCCATTGAACGAATTCAAAAAGCTCAAAAAGAAGGGGAAGGAGTTCTTATTTTTGGTGATTACGATGTAGATGGAACGACTTCTGTGGCATTGACCTATTCTTTTTTTAAGGATAAATTCAAAAAAATTGATTTCTATATTCCCGATCGGTACAAAGAAGGATATGGAATTAGTGAGGCTGGTATCAACTACGCCAAATCTGCCGGTTTATCCCTCATAATTGCATTGGACTGCGGAATTCGATCTATTGATAAAATCAATTATGCTCAAACTCTAGGTATTGATTTTATTATTTGTGATCATCATTTGCCGGGTGATGAATTACCCAAAGCTGCAGCTGTACTTGACCCAAAGCGGTCAGATTGTGAATATCCCTTTAAGGAATTGGCAGGGTGTGGAATTGGACTCAAGTTAGCTCAAGCATATGCTCAAGTCCATGATTTGGACGATCGAGAATATTTGCAATATCTTGATTTAGCGACCTTAAGTATTGCCAGTGATATTGTGCCAATTCAAGATGAAAATAGAATAATAGCCCATTTTGGTTTGAAAATAATCAATCAAAATCCAAGGTTAGGACTGAAGCGGCTTATTGAAATTGCCATAAATAAGGAAGAACTATCCATTGGGGATCTTGTCTTTTATATTGGTCCTCGAATAAATGCAGCAGGTCGAATGAGTGATGCTAAAAGTGCTGTACGTATGTTGCTAGCAGAAACTCAGGAAGTAGCGGATAGATATGTATTGGAATTACAATCTCAAAATGAAGATCGTAAAATTGTAGATCAAGAAATTACCGCCGATTTTAAAAAAATAATCGCAGAAACCCCATCTTTACTAGATCGTAAAACCCACGTTTTTTATCAAGAAAACTGGCATAAAGGGGTGGTGGGTATTGCTGCTAGTAGAGCGATTGAACAGTATTATAGGCCTACTATTATATTAACTAAAAGCGCAGAGGGTATTCTTGCAGGTAGTGCTCGAAGTGTTCAAGGTTTTGATATACATGCAGCCCTTGAAAAATGTAAGGAATATCTACTTCAGTTTGGAGGACATAAATATGCTGCAGGTATGACATTAAAAGCAGAAAATTTACAAGCGTTTAGCGATGCTTTTGAACAAGTAGGACGAGAGGTGTTAACGGATGATATATTGACGCCTAAGATTTATTATGATGCATTATTGGATGTGAACGAAGTCAACTATCGTTTTTATTCCATCATACAAAAAATGGCACCTTTTGGTCCTGGAAATATGACGCCCATTTTTTATGCAAAAGGCTTAAAAGATGATGGTACTGGTAAAATTATAGGTAAGACTGAGGAACACCTTAAATTAAACATTAAGCGGCCATCTGGATCTATTCCTTCATTAGCTTTTGGAATGGCAGATCAATTTCCAGCCATCAAAAAAGCAGACTCTTTCGAAGCCTGCTTTCAGATTAATGAAAATATTTTTCGGGGAAGCCGAACACTTCAACTGATGTTGAAAGACATTCGTTTTACCAACGATGTTTGATATGTTTTCGTTTAGTAAGACTAAAATCTAAAGCCAAATAACCTACGATGGATAAGTTTGTAGCAGATCCTAAACGTGAATCTCTGTATATATCTAATAATCCAAGGTTTGTTCGAGTGCCTACAATAAGTCTACTTTTCCCATCGCGAATGCTGAAGTTAATACCTAATCCAGTAGTAATACCCATGTCAATGGTATTACCGACTAAATCTGATTCTGGGATATCATTGTCTTGATCACTCCAATTTTTTACTATCGTGGAGTCAACATAGATATTTACGGCTGTACCATAAGACAAATATGGACCTCCTTCAATGAACCAATAGCTAGTAGGCTGTCCTACTCTATACGGGACAAGCTCTTTTTTCTTGAAAGGAATCATGTATTGGATAGTTAAGGGAACTTGAATGTAGGTTCCCCCGCCAAGATTATATATTTTATTATCATCGACATCTACATAGCCTGTATTATAGTCTAAAGCACGGATATCAAATAGTACATCACCTTCAGCAATTAATCGTTTTGTAATTTGGTGCTTGTATCCTAGTCCAGAAAACACAGCTAATCCAGGTTGAACTCCATTGCTACCTCCAACAGTTGCAAGTCCACCTCCACCTTTGTAGGTGAGCCACATTTGAGCGTTAGTATTCATGGAAAATCCAATGATTACAAAAAGAGATAAAAGAATTTTTTTCATCGGTTATTAAATTTAGTTTGACAAATATACTTCAAAACCAATAGTTGTTATTCATTAGTATGCTACTTTTGAACTTTGTATGCGACTCAGAGCAGAAAATTTAGTCAAACAATATAAAAAGAGACGAGTCGTAAATGACATGTCTCTTGAAGTAGAACAAGGAGAAATAGTAGGCTTATTGGGTCCTAACGGTGCAGGTAAAACAACTACATTTTATATGACGGTTGGTTTGGTGACTCCGGATGAAGGTGAAGTCTATTTGGATGATGAAAAAATTACAGGTTTAGCCATGTATCAACGAGCTCAGAAAGGGGTAGGTTACTTGCCACAGGAAGCTTCTGTATTCAGAGATTTGTCTGTTGAAGACAATATTTTAGCCGTTCTAGAGCTAACAAATAAATCAAAGGAAGAACAAATTGAAAAAACAGAATCGCTGATTGCTGAATTTGGTTTAGAAAAAGTACGTAAAAATCTCGGAAAGGTATTGAGTGGGGGAGAACGAAGACGCTGTGAAATTGCTAGAGCCCTAGCTGTCGATCCTAAGTTTATTCTATTGGACGAGCCTTTTGCAGGAGTGGATCCAATTGCCGTGGAGGATATTCAACAAATTGTTCAAAAATTGGTTAAACGAAATATTGGGGTATTAATCACTGACCATAATGTACATGAAACACTCAGTATTGTAAATCGTGCATATTTGCTATTTGAGGGAAAATTACTCAAGAAAGGTACTGCAGAGGAATTGGCTGCTGACGAAATGGTACGTCATGTATATTTGGGTAAAAATTTTGAACTACGTTCTTAATTTTTATTGAGCAAAATAGTGTTCGACTTTTTCTTTATAATAAGGTTGTAATTCTGGAGAAACTCTTTTCAACATTTCTATTTCTCTTTCTTTTTGCTCTAAGTATTTTTTAATATTATCAGGCATTGAACGTTCAATATCTTGGCCTTCATTTGAAGTTCTACTCTGATCCTGTTCTTGCTCTTTTTCAGCTTTTTCGTGTTCACTTAATTTAAATTCAATTTGCTTGAGTTTTTGAAAGGTTTGGCTGTTCAAACGTTTATTGTATAAATCTTCTTCAACCTGATCCATTAAATCTTGTGTTTTTTTCAAATCACCCAAGCTGCTTCCTTTCCCTTCTTTTTGAAGTTTACGATGAAGATCCTGTACCTTTTTTCGAATGGCTGCTTGTTTAGCTGCCATTTCAGCAAATTCTTTGCTTGTTGGTTTGCCTTTCTCTTGCTTTTGACCTTCTTCCAATGCTTTCATTTGTCTGGCTAATTCATCTTGTAATTTTTTTATAGCATTGGCATTGGATTGCTGAGGCTTATCTCCTTTTTCTCCACTTCCTGGCTTTTTGCACTCCCCTTTTGGCTTTCCTTTCTTTTGTTTTTGAGCCTTCATTTGAGCCTGCATTTGTTTGAGAGATTCGCTGAGCATCAGTGCTAGATTATTGTATCCAGACATTGCATATTGTTGGGTAACTAACGCATTATTCGTGCTACGTTCTCCCAGATATTTAAGGGATTGATCTAAATTATCATTAACGCGAGCAATCTCCTCATTTACAAATGATTGGATTTGTTCATTGCGTTTACTCAGTGCAAATAAGGAATCTTCAACCATTTTAGTGTCTGATTTGATACGTTGTTGTTTTTGACGAAGTACAACATATTCTGGGCTGTATCGCTGGTTTTTTTTGAAATCTTCCATAAGTGATTCCTGGTCAAACGATAATTGAATTAAATTTTCTAAAATCTGTCGAAGAGTTTGATAATTTTCTCCTTGTTTATCTTCAGTATCTTCATCCATTTCTTGCTGCATTTTTTCAGCCAATTCTTGCAGTTGTTGAGCAGCATCGTCCATGTCTTGGGATGCATCTTTTGATTTGCCTTTTTGTTCCTTAGATAAGGCATCTTGCATTTTTTGATCGATAGATTCTTCTTCTTTCCGGTGGTCATCTATGTCCATCGGATTTTCTAGTGCCTGATTTTTTTCTCTAATATCTTCCAGGTCTTTTTTTACATCTTTATAGGATTGATTTAATTTTTGTTGATCTGGAGCAATATTGGGCTCTTTTTTATCTTTTGTTTTTTGGGCAAGTTCTTTTTGTTTTTTAGCTAGATCATTAATTTTATTTATCGTTTCATTCCGTTTTTTTTCAAGTTCAAGTTCTTTATATAATTCTAACAAACGATCCATTTCTTTATTCATTTGAGTTTCATCAAATTTTAAATCTTGCAATGCATTTTGAAGTTCATCTTTTTTATTTTCTTCCATCAATTGTTTGATCTTATCTAAAAGTGCTTTTGTTTTTTCATCCAAAACTTCTTCCATGATTTTTTCCAGTTTTTTTTGTTTTTCTAATAGCTCTTCTTCTATGGGATTAAACTCGTTTTCTTTTACGTTTTTTTCTTTATTTTTTTCGATAGTTTTTTTGATTTGATCAAGAATAGCTTGTTTTTTATCTAACATCTCTTTGATCTTTTGCTGATCGTTCCAATCTAAGTTCTTTTTTTCGGTTAGCATTTTTTCAATGCTATTCATTTCTTTTTCAAGTTCTTTAGAATCGGATTGAGCTTGATTTAATGTAGCTTTTATTTCTGAACTTAGTTGTTCAGTTTGTTGAGCTATTTCTTCCATGGAGGGTATTCGGAACGTGGTCTTGGGTGTTTGTGCAGATTTATTTCCATTGACACCATCATTATCCCATACGGTAAAATAGTAGGTGAGTTCATCATTGGGTCCAACCTGCAATGTATCTATATTCCAATAGAAATAAAATCCTTGTGAAGTTGGAGTAGATGGAATGGGAATAGATTTTCTTAATGAAATTAGTGAATCCTTTTCTCCATATTTCCGGAGCTTATAGTTGAAGTAAAGTCTTGTAAATCCGTGATCATCCCCAATTTCGCCTATGAAATAAATGATTTTTTGACTTATACTATCCTTTTGTTGTTTTACATGAATGGTGGGGTAGATGTCTGGAATGACTTGAATTAAATAGCTCATAGAATCGCCCAAACTTAAATCTTTATTTTCTGTACGTATTTTAAGTTGGCTTGATTCCATACATTGAATTTTAAAATCAGTTTTATTTTTTTTTGGAATATATATCTTGCCAAGCGGATCTATATGCAGCTTGCTTACATTTTGAGTTTTAATTTCCCAGGAAATGGTGGTTCCTTGTGGAACTTTAAGTTCACTCATATTTTCCACTGTTTTGGTAGGAATATCAAGGTATGGAGGATAAATCAACGTAGCGAATGAATTCATCATACGCGGTTTTAGTAACATAGTAAGTGGGTACGTTTTACTTCTGTACCCTCCTGCTTCAAAGTAGATTGATTCTGATTTTTGAATATTTTTAAGCTGATAGATATATGACCCTAATGCATTAGTTCTCATTTTATAGGTGTAATTTCCAATGTGAATGTATACTTCAGATGGAATTTCATTTCCTGTAATCGATAAAGGAATGGGTATGTCTTGCCCTTGTATGTATTTGAGGTCGCCTATGCTACTATTAAACTCAAAGGGTGCTTGTGCCATAAAATGTGTTTGGTAATGGACAAGTCGTTCTGTGCTTTCTTTAAAACCCGGAATAACAATCAGGATACTAAGTAGTACAAATGCGGGTAGTAAAGCATATTTAAGATAAACTTTATTTTTATGAAAGGGTATTGCTCTTACAAATGGAATTGGACTCAGTTGCTCAATTCGTTGATTGATACTTGCCAGAAGCAATAGGCTGTCATTATTCTGAATGGAAGATTGTAATTGAAGGGTATTAATGAGTTTGTCTTGAACTTGAGGGAAATGACGACCTATCAGATCTGCGGCTTCGTTATAACCAAACTTACGGCGAATTTGAAAAAGGCCTAATAATGGAGGCAAAATATATATAGTAAATATGATGGCCGCAAATACAATTAAACTATAGAAGAGTAGGGTTCGAATAACGGGTTCAAATCGCCCCATATATTCCGCAAAACTTAAGCTGAAAAATGCAATAATGAGTATAGATAAACCTAATATTACCCCTTTTAATAGTTGATTTTGATAGTACTTTTTGATAAAGTACTCCAAACGATCAATAAGGGTAGGATGACTCATAGGTTTTTAGTCTTTTAACTTAACGCGAAAATAGTTGATTTGTTATCGATTTACTCAGCCCAGTTTAAGTAAACTTCTACTTTTCATAATACATTATAACATTTAAATGGTTCTGATAAAATTCAATTCAAAACCCGGTCTCTTTGAGTTACCTTTGTGATCGTTATGATGCGAATGTTATTATTAATCGGGCTATTGCCTTTCCTCGTGGGGACAACACTGCATAGAGAAGATGTGCCTGAAAAAATAAAGTGGGTAGATTTTAATACGGGGATGTCTCTTGCCCAATCTACAGGGAAAATAGCCATGATTGATTGTTATACTGAATGGTGTGGATGGTGCAAGGTTATGGATAAAAAAACCTTTTCAGACCCCAAAATTGCTCAAAAAATAAATGAAAATTTTATAGCCATAAAATTTAATCCAGAGCTTCCAGGGAAATATTTTGCAGGCACACAAGATTCATTAACCGGTCGTCAATTGCTATTGGCTTTATCCAATAATAAGCCAAGTGGATATCCTACTTTTTTCTTTTTTGTACCTCAAGATCGAAAGATATTTCAATTACCCGGATACCAGGATGTCACCCAATTTGGAGAAATACTTGAAAACATGGAAAAGTATCAGATCGATAGGTTGCCTAAATAAACAAATTTTAACCAGTGGGAAGAAGAAAAGAAAAGCAAAAGCATTACAATAATATAGAACTTTTAGCAGCAGGAGGAGAGGGGCATGCTCTAGCTAAAATTGAGGGTAAGGTTATTTTTGTAAAATATGGTGCACCGGGCGATGTGGTGGATTTGGAAATTGTGGGTAGAAAAAAGAAATTTAGTTTAGCTAAAATCACTCAGCTTCACCATGCTTCACCAATTCGCATCGAACCGTTCTGTAATCATTATGGAACTTGCGGTGGTTGCAAATGGCAACACATTGATTATAAATCACAGTTGTCCCTTAAAAATCAATGGGCCCATGATTGTTTACAACGCATAGGTAAGTTGGATGTCACTGAAGTTTTACCCATCGTTGGCGCTGAACAAACCCAGTTTTACCGTAACAAAATGGAGTATACATTCTCCAATAAACGTTGGCTCTACGACCATGAATCTTTAGCTGACTTGGATCATACCAATGCTCTAGGTTTTCATGCCCCAGGTCGTTTTGACAAAGTATTATCTATTCAACATTGTGGATTACAAGATGATTTAGGCAATACCATTCGAAATTTTGTTTATGAATTTTGTATAGAGCATGCATTTACATTCTATGATTTGAAAGAACATACTGGATTGATGCGTAACTTAATGCTCAGAAATACTCGAAAAGGTGATTGGATGATTAATGTAATCTTTGCTAAAGACGAACCAGAAAATCGAATTTTATTGTTGGATGCAATTCAAAAAAAGTTTTCACCAGCTGCACTGAATTACTGTATCAATGAGAAGTTGAACGATAGTACCTTCGACCAAACATTTATTTCTTATCAGGGAGTTTTCGAAATTCAAGAAGAACTAAATGGTTTGAAATTTAACATATCTCCCAAATCTTTTTTTCAAACCAATCCAGTACAAGCAGAAAAGTTGTATCAAGTGGCTCTTGATTTTGCTGAAATCACAAAAAATGATGTAGTTTACGATTTATACTGTGGCACAGGAACAATCACGTGTTTGGCTGCTAAAAAAGCAAAAAAAGCAATTGGAGTTGAGATTGTAGACGAGGCTATCCAAGCAGCTAATGTAAATGCAAACCTCAATCAATTAACCAATACTACTTTTCTAGTGGGCGACATGAAAGATGTTTTTAATACCACATTTTACGATCAACATGGTCAGCCAGATGTAATCATCACCGATCCGCCTCGGAGTGGAATGCATCCAAGCGTTGTTGCGTATCTAGCTGAAATAAAATGCCCTAAAATAGTATATGTCAGTTGCAATCCGGCAACGCAAGCTAGAGATTTAGCGATGTTGACTGAAGTTTATCAAGTAAATAAAAGTCAAGCAGTAGATATGTTCCCTCAAACTCACCATGTAGAAAATGTGGTACTACTCTCCCTGCGGTAGTTGATACACCATTTCAAAGTCGTCCATAACAAATCCACAACCTATATCAATTACCAAGTCTTTTCGTTGAATAAAACCTAATTTTATATATGCTTGGATGGCAATTGTATTGTATTTATTTACAGTTAACACAATCGATGAGCAATTTAGATTTTGTGCCTGATGCAAGACAAATTGCATCATTTGACGGCCATAACCTAGTCCTCTATATTTTTTTATAAGGTATATCTTACTGAGAAAAAGCGTCTTATCTTTTTGCTGTTTGAAAGAAAGGTATCCTATATTGTCAATTGCGCAAACGGTATAGTACTGATAACTATCATGAATTTGATTCGTAATGGCAGTGGTTGATTGAAATTTTTCAACCATGTACGCTACTTGTTCTTTACCTATAATAGGAGTGTAGTGCTCTTCCCAAATTTCTCGAGCCATATTGGCTAAAACAGCTATTGAATTAGACTCGATTACAGCCTTAAATATTAGTTTATTTTTCGCCAAAGTTGTAGCCTAAACTCACATTAACAGGCATGTAAAATCGTTGACCTTTACCTTCCCAGTAGTTGAGGTACAAAATATTGTCATCAATATCATCATATTGCTTATTAAAATTAGCGATATTTATTTCATTCTGGGCTTGAACATTTGCATTACTCCAGCCAATACCAAAACTGGTCTCAAAGTATAATTTTTCTCCAATTTTAGATGCTCCTCCCATCAAAAAATAAATGCCAGTCCTTGTTCGGTTGTACTCCATATCTATATTTTGATAGGTTTGACTCATTGAATTGAAATAGGTTAGAGGTCGATTGAATTTTACAAAACCGCCATCGAGACCTACCCCCAAGAAAAGACCCTCAGCTAGGGGAGTATTTTGATGTCTTCGAAGTTGATAAAACCTCAGTTCACCGCCAACTTCCATACCATAATTAATATTCATTTCTGAAGTCGTAGCCAATGGAACGTTTAAATTAATATTGAATGTTGGGAGATTTGTTTTATTAGGAGTAAGGGGAGAAATTTCATAAGAAACATGTAGTTTTTGCACACCCAAACCCATTAGATTTAGAGCATCAATTTTAAGAATTTTGTATGATTCCTTTGTCACAGGAGGTGTAGGCTCATTTTGACCTTGAATGCTCCATCCTGAGAAAATGATTAGTGTTAGAGTGATTAGTTTTAGTTTCATGTGTATTATTTAGTTAGTATAGTACTTAATTTAGTTAGAGTTCCATTACTTTCAATATAAAATTGATGGATGCCTTTTGAACTTACAGCAATTAATAGTTGGTCTTGAATGATAATGTCAAAGCATCCATCAAGTGGAGTAGCTCCAGCATAATTTGGGGATTCAGGTTGGTCAACTTTAAAGTGTTTGATTTGATTATCATCACAGATGTATAGGTCATTTTGGTGAATACCCAATCCAATGGGACCGGTTAGATTTACTCGAGCTACTTGAGTTGGATTTTTTTTATTGGAGATATCTATAATATCCAAACTATTAATCCCTCTCCAACAAGGTTGATTGCTATTGGTCCTAAGTGTAGAATAAGCATAATTTCCTTGTGCGATTACAGGGTCACAGCTGGTTATATGAGGATAAGTAGATATTTGATGAGGTTGATTAGGGTTGGAAATATCAAATATAAGTACTCCATTTTGAGTGCCTAAGTATAAGTAGTTATCTTGAGAAAAAATGGTTTCGACCCCAGATAATTCATGTTTTGTTTGAAATGTAGGTATGGCTGGATTGGATAAATCATAGGTGAATAATCTATCTTCAGTAGCGATATATAAATGAGCCTGAGCTATGGTAAAACGAGCAGTTGAACCTCCAATGCCAGATCCGCTATTACTCAAACCAGCTTGATTTTTGGTGGATGATGTATTGGGGGATGTAGTGGTTTGTTCACACGAACCTAAGAAAAAAATAATGAGCAAATAATATACTATATTTTTCATGACGATAGATTATTTAATTAGATAACAATCAGGTTGTTGTATCGTATTTAAATCCCAGGAGATAATGGTCCCCTTAGATGGATTAGGGCATTCGAAATAAACTTTATTTTCGGAAAAAGATTCAATAAAAGATGTTGGAGGTCTTAGTTGAAATTTTTCACCAATGTGTGCTTGTTCAAATGCAGTGACTTGAGGTTGAGCGATATCAGTTATGTCTATGGTGACTATACCTACCCCCATGTCTGCATACAAAAAATCATGGTGTATTGCTAAATCAATATTCCCTGGAATTGTAATAAATTGAATGGGGCTTGGTGAGCTGGGATTGGAATTATCAAATACATGAACACCAACGTTTCGCTCATTGATAAAAAGCCATTGGTTGTAGGTGTAAATTTTACCCACAGCAGATAAGTCTCTGGGTGATTGAACAGAAATCATGGCTTGCAGGTCGCTTAAGGTTCCATATATTGGAGTGAGGGCAAGCACATTTGGCTTATTTCGGTCTATTTCGCAACCACTAATCAAACCGATAAAAAGTAGGAATATGATTGTGGATTTATTTGACAGCATGATCAATAAGGTATAATTGAATTGGCGAATTTGATAAATTATTATTACAGTTTTGCAATTTAAAATAAATATGGTGCAAATTTGACAATTAATTAGTGATATGGAGCAAACCATAAATACAAAAGAGCAAGAACTTTTACACTCGTTGGATAGTGATATTAGTGGTTTAAAAAAAGAATTAAATGAAACTATTAAAGCCATAATAGAAGGAGGGTATTCTAAATATCCCATTTTGTTAGCACACGAACAAAACCTACCTATTGCTCAAAAGGTCATTGACAAAACAGATTATCATACACATTTTAATTTTTCTGCAAGTACCATGGAAGAGTTGATAGCCAGAAAAATTATTTCAGATGATAAAAAAGAGGCTTTCAAAGAACAATTCATTGCACATAATGATTCATTTTGTATTTTGCTTGTTCATCCAGAGAGTATGCGATTTATTTTTCGATTAAAGTAAAGCATGAGTAAATCATCTTGTGTAGCCATCGTCGTTTTAAATTATAATACAGAAGTATTATTGTCAAAGTATCTGCCTAGCATTCTAGCGACAAATTATGATAATAAGGAAATTTGGGTGGTCGATAATGCGTCTACGGATGGCTCTTTAGCATTACTACACGAAAATTATTTGGACCAAATTAAAGTGTTGCAGACCCCAAAAAATTTGGGATATGCTGGGGGATATAATTGGGCCTTGAGTCAAATTAATGCAAAGTATTATGTATTAATAAACAGTGATGTTCGAGTGACTAAAGATTGGTTGCAACCCTTGGTTAAAATGGCAGAAAACAACGATCAAATTGCAGCCATTCAACCTAAAATATTGGCGGATAAAAATCCAGATTTTTTTGAATATGCTGGGGCTAGTGGAGGATATCTCGATTGCTGGGGATATGCTTTTTGTAGAGGGAGGATAATGGATGCCCTTGAAAAAGATAATAATCAATATGATAGTGCGGTACCCATATTTTGGGCATCAGGTGCCTGCCTATTTGTTCGGTCCACGGCCTTTCACGCAGTGCATGGATTTGATGATGATTTATTTGCACACATGGAAGAAATTGATCTATGTTGGCGGTTGCAGCATCAAGGACATCAAATTTATGTAGAACCTCAATCGATAGTGTATCATCTGGGTGGCGGAACATTGAGTGAAGGGTCATCATTCAAATATTTTTTGAATTTTAGAAACAGCCTTATTGTACTTTCTAAAAATACTACATCCACATTTTGGATGCTTCAAGTTCTTTGGCGGATGGTTTTGGACGGTTTAGCGAGTATCAAATTTATTGCTGATGGGAAACCTCAGCTGATAGGAGCCATTTTGAAAGCTCACGGGGCATATTGGTCTACCTTTAATAAAACCTTCGATAAACGAAAACGGATTCAACTGTCTTCGAAACACCAACCTAAGGTATATCAACGGTCAATTATTTGGGCCTATTTTATTCTGAAAAAAAAGAAATTTACAGCGTTAAAAGATGTTGAATAGCCAATTGGTAACTCTGTAGTCCAAGTCCAAAAATGCCTCCTACCACATATTGAGATAGTAGTTCTTGGTGGCGTTCAGATTCTCGTTGGTAAATATTCGAAATATGAACAGAAATAACGGGTGTTTTAATGGCTGCAACTGCATCAGCAAGAGCAACAGATGTATGTGCATATCCACCAGCGTTGAGTATAATTCCAGTATACTTTTCGTCAGCTTGATGTAAGGTGTTTATGAGATCGCCCTCAATATTACTTTGAACGTAATCGATTGTGTGGTCAGAAAATTTCGCTTGTAGGTTAGTCAAATAGACGTTAAAATTTTGATCACCATAGATGGTTGGTTCACGTTTTCCAAGCAAATTTAAATTAGGTCCGTTTAGAATGAGTATTTTCAAAAATGTATCTTTTAAATGGTTCAAAGTTATACATTTGTTTCATCATTTTAGCTGTATGAGCGATCCAATAAAACACGAGTGCGGTGTAGCCTTAGTTCGGTTACGAAAACCACTAACTTATTATCGTGAAAAGTATGGTACTGAATTGTATGGTCTCAAAAAACTGCAAATGTTGATGAACAAGCAGTTGAATCGTGGTCAAGACGGAGCAGGACTTGCTGTAATTAAATTAGATCCAGAATATGGAAGCCGTTACATTGCCAGAGAGCGTGCCATTGGCTCGGGAGCAGTGGCAACCTTATTTGAACGATTGAATGCTAAACATCAAGCATTGGATCAAACTTTAGCTCAGGAAACAGCATGGCTAAAAAAAAAATATCCTTATGCAGGAGAACTTTTATTGGGTCATTTACGATATGCAACACATGGGAAAAATAGCATAGAAAACATTCACCCTTTTCTCCGACAAAACAATTGGATGAGCAGGAATTTAGTGTTAGCTGGAAATTATAACATGACCAATGTTCAAGATATGTATCGCCAGCTCATTGATTTGGGGCAACATCCAAAAGAAATAAGTGACAATGTTACCATGCTTGAAAAAATTGGTCATTTTTTGGACGAAGAAAATGCCCGTTTATATCGTGAATATAAAACCCAAGATATGAATAGTTTGGATATCGCTGACCAAATCAAACAAAATTTAGATTTAGAGGATGTCTTAAAAAATGCATTTAAGAGTGTAGATGGAGGATATAATATAGTAGGACTGATAGGTGATGGTAATGCTTTTGTAATGCGTGATCCTAATGGGATTCGCCCTAATTATTATTGGGCTGATGAAGAGGTGATTGTAGTAGCTAGTGAGCGATCAGCCATTCAAACGGCTTTTGATCTTCAGATGGGAGATTTAAAAGAGGTGAATCCTGGTTCTGCCCTAATTATTCATCGCGATGGAACCTTCAAAGAAAAAAAAATCTTGCCTCAATTGGAACGGAAGTCCTGCAGTTTTGAACGCATTTACTTTTCTCGAGGTAGTGATGGAAAAATTCACGAAGAACGAAAACAATTAGGTCGTAAACTAGCACGTAGTATTCTCAAAAGACTCGATTATGATATTCGGTCAACTGTTTTTTCATACATTCCCAATACAGCAGCAACCTCCTATTATGGTCTTATCGATGGGATATACAAATATCTTGATAAGTGGAAACGCGAAGCTATTTTAAAATTGGGTCCCAAGGCTACTGGAGCTGAAATAGATGCTTTGTTATCTGTAAAGATTCGTCGGGAGAAATTACTTGTAAAAGATGCCAAAATCAGAACATTTATAGCCCAAGATGCTGGGCGAGATGATTTAGTGGGGAATGGATATGATGTTACATATGGTCTGGTAAAACCTACAGATACATTAGTTGTAGTTGATGATAGTATTGTTCGAGGAACTACCTTGAAAAAAAGTATACTTCGAATATTAGATCGGTTGGGGCCAAGAAAAATTATTGTCGCTTCCTCTGCACCCATAATTAAATATCCGGACTGTTATGGTATTGATATGAGTCGAATGAATGAATTCATTGCATTTAAAGCGGTAAAAAGTTTGCTTGCCAAAAGAAATAATCTACAGTTTATGGATGAAGTGTTTGAAGCATGTAAGCAAGAACTCACAAAACCTATGGAAAAAATGGAGAATAAAGTAAAAATGCTTTACGATCAATTTACAGATAAACAAATTGAAGACGAAATTGCCTTATTGGTAACCCCAGAAGATATCAATGCAGAGGTAGAGATTGTTTATCAAACCATAGAGAATTTGAATGTATCGTGTCCCAACCACCTGGGCGACTGGTATTTTTCAGGCAACTATCCCACTCCAGGAGGAAATCAGGTGGTTAATCGCAGTTTTGTATACTACATGCAAGGGAGTTCAGATCGAGCCTATTAATTTGCCTTGATTCCAACAGTTCTTGATAGCATCACACAATAACATTATGTATTTTATTTTCTCCAAACCAATAGGGGATATCCTCTAATCCGTTGGCAGGTTTGGTGATAATTAAGTTGGCTTTTTTCCCAATCTGAATACTGCCCACTTCGTTTTGAATTTCCATTGCAAATGCTGCGTTATAGGTTAATGCATTGAAGGCCTCTTCAGGTGTGAGTTTCATTTGGGAACAGGCAAGTCCAAAAGCCAAGTTGAGATTACTGCTTGGAGCAGATCCTGGATTGAAATCACTAGCAATTACAAGGGGAATATTGTTTTTTATTAGTTTTTTACCAGGGGTGTATGGGATGTCTAAAAATAAGGAACACAAGGGTAAGGCTGTGGCTAATGTGTTGGATTTTTTTAATACAGCATAATCCTCATCAGTCATTACCTCCAAGTGATCTACAGAAAGTGCTCCATGAGAGCATGCTAACTGAACAGCTCCGAAACTACTAAATTGATTTACATGAACTTTAGCTTTAAGTCCGTATTTGTCGCCAGCTTCAATTACTTGTTTTAGGTCATCTAAGTCAAAATAGCCTGTTTCGCAAAAGATATCGATGTAATCGGCTAGATTCTCTCCAGCTATTCGAGGCAACATTTCATTGCAAACGAGATACATGTATGCTGCCTTATTGTTTTTAAATTCCTCAGGGATGGCATGTGCACCCAAGAAAGTCGATTTAATTGGAATAGGTGATAGCTGTTTTAAGATACGAATCACACGAAGCATTTTCATTTCATCTTCGATGTTGAGTCCATAGCCACTTTTAATTTCTATAGCCCCAGTACCATTTTTGATGACTTGTTCGAGTCGGATGTGAGCATCATCATAAAGTTCTTGTTCACTCATATCGTGCAACTTTTTTGCCGAGTTTAGAATTCCTCCACCAGCTTCTGCAATTTCTTGGTAGGATTTACCGTGTAGTCGCATTTTCATCTCGTCACTTCTACTTTTAGCAAAAACAAGATGTGTATGCGAATCTACATACATGGGCAATACCAATTTATGAGTACAATCATGGGCAGTCAATTCGGTGTTTGGACAATCAGTCATGGGACCAAAATCATGAATAATTCCATTTCGAATGATTAAGTATGCATTATCTAACGTTTGTACATGGCCTTGTGAACTTCCTTTTTTTAACTCATTAGAATTTTTAGTGATTCCAATTAGTTGTTTGATGTTGGTAAGTACTATATTATTCATGGGGCTGTGGTGTATAAACTGAGAGCAAAAATAGGGGTTAGATTCTGAAAGGATAGTTAAAAAAATAGACCGCATCTGAAAGATGCGGTCTATGCGTTAGCTTAAACCAAAAAACTAAAATGTAATAATGAAAAAAAGATCAAATTCATGGAGTTATACCAAACAACTAAATCTCCTCTCAAAACTTATTCAGTACAAAGTTGAGGGGGTAAATTGAATTAAAATATGACTAAAATATGATATTGGTCATATTTCGATATGATTTTTATACGTATTTGGAATTATTTAGCAAAAGATACGGCTCTTCGTTCACGAATTACAGTTACTTTGATTTGGCCTGGGTAAATCATTTCTTTCATGATTTTTTGAGAAATATCAAATGATAGCAGGTCTGCACTTTTATCGTCTAATGAATCACTGTCAACAATAACTCTAAGTTCTCTCCCCGCTTGAATAGCGAAAGCATTTTCAACTCCATTAAAACCAATAGCTAATTTTTCAAGATCTTGTAATCTTTTGATATAGCTTTCACTATCTTCTCTTCTAGCTCCTGGTCTAGATCCGCTGATGGCATCACAGGCTTGAACGATTGGTGAAAATAGATTTGTCATTTCAATTTCATCGTGGTGAGCACCTACGGCATTACATACTTCTGGATGTTCGCCGAACTTTTCACATAATTTCATACCAAGCAAAGCATGTGGCATTTCACTATCAGTATCGGGGACCTTCCCAATATCGTGAAGAAGGCCAGCTCGTTTTGCACGTTTCGCATCCAAACCAAATTCGGCAGCCATGGTAGCGCATAAATTTGCAACTTCTCTACTGTGTTTGAGAAGGTTCTGACCATAAGATGATCTAAATCTCATTCGACCAACCATTCTTATTAGTTCAGGATGAAGCCCATTGATTCCAAGGTCGATAACTGCTTGTTCTCCATATTCAACTATTTCTTGGTCTACATCTTTTTTAGTTTTCATGACAACTTCCTCAATCCTAGCGGGATGAATTCTGCCATCTGCAACTAATCGGTGAAGAGCAAGTCTTGCAATCTCTCTTCTAACAGGGTCAAATCCAGATAAAATAATTGCTTCAGGGGTATCATCTACAATGATTTCTATTCCAGTTGCGGCCTCTAAAGCTCTGATGTTTCTTCCTTCTCGGCCAATTATTCTACCTTTTACATCATCATTGTCAATATTAAATACAGTTACAGAATTTTCAATGGCTTGTTCTGCTGCAGTACGTTGAATAGTTTGGAGTATCATACGTTTTGCATCTTTATTGGCTGTTAACTTTGCTTCTTCTATAATCAGTTTTTGTTGAGCTAGGGCTTCAGTATGTGCATCTTTTGCAACAGCTTCTATCATTTGACTTTTAGCTTCTTCTTTGCTTAAACCTGCAATTTTTTCTAATTGATTTATTTGTGCACCAATTTGATCTTTAAGCTCCTCTTGTTTAGATTTAACAATTTCCATTTGATTGGAAAGATTTTTTTTGAGCGTATCTAGTTCCTTTTCTTTCTGAATGTTATTTTCAATTTTGGAATCAAGACTTTGCTCTTTTCGTTTCAAATCATTGAATCGTTGATCGAGTTCTCTTTCTTTTTCTCTGGTAGATTGTTGATGCTCATTTTTAAGTTTATGGAATTTTTCTTTTGCTTCTAGTTCACGTTCTCTTTTGTATGCATCTGCTTTAGCTTGAGCTTCCTTCAATAGTATTGAAGCTTGAGCTTCCATTTCTGCAGCTTTAGTACTTGTGTTTTTGGATGCGATGGTCCATGCAACTCCACCTCCCACGGCAAGACCAATTAGGGCAATTATTGCTTCTATCATTTTTCTTTTTTGTTTGTAGAAAAAGAACGGGTGATTTGAACTAGAAAATCTCTAATAGGTATAGACGTTTAAATTTCGAGCAGTTGCTCAAGTTTTTTAAGCTTACTATCTATTATTGAAAAGTCATCAGATGAGGGTTGTCTCTTATATTTTTCTGAAGCAAATTCAAGGGCAACCATAGCTAATGCATCTTGTTTGTCTTTTATAGAAAAATTTTGAGTATAAAACCTTGCTCGTTCATTAATGTGGTTCACTGAATTTCGGACATTTTCTTCATCCTTTATTGGAATTCGTAATGGATAGAACCGATCACTAATATTGACTTTTATGGGAATCTCTTGCTCAGACATACCGTCTGTTTCTGTGTTAATTTATAGGTTAATTAGTGTGATACATTGATTAATTTCATGAATCAACTGATCTATTTTATGTTTAAATTCAGTGCGATCTTCAGATTTATCAATACTCTGTGCAAGTTTAATCATTTTATTTGTTTCCTCAATATTTTGAATTGACTCAGATGAAATTTTTATTTGATTATTCAATTTTTGATTTTCTTCCAGAAGTTTTTGGTTTTGAATCCTAAGTGCTTTATTTTTTTCTTGTAGTTGAGTAATTTTAAATTCGATATGTTCTAAACGTGCGAGTATCTCCATTATTTTCGAATAACAGCGTGAAGACTTTCTTCTAAATTTTGAATTAGTTTTTGCATCAATTGATCAATCTCTGCATCTTCCATCGTTTTATTTTCATCATATAAATAAAAGGCTACAGAAAATGAGCGTTGATCAGGGTTAAGTGGTTTGCCTTGATAAACATCAAATAATAAAATGTCCTTGAGCTTATTATGTAGGCATGATTTAGCAATTTTTGTAACAGATTTGTAAGCAACTTGTTGATCCAATACAATAGATAAATCTCTTCGGACAATTGGGAATACGGGAATGTCTTTAAGTTTGATATTTACATTCGTTTTTGCCATGCAAGCCTCCCAATCAATGTGAAGTGAAATGACATCTTGTTTAAGCCCATGGTGCTTTTTTTGCTGAGACGTGATAGTATCATATGTGATAATTGATTCCATATCAGACTCACTTATATTGAGCTTTTTTCCAATATTAGTGACAATTGCTCGAAGTTCATGATCAGTTAAAGAGGTGTTTGTTGTACTCCAATGTTCAGGATGTCGATTTCCAGTAAAGGTTAATTGAAGAATTTCTTTTTCATGGTATTGCTTCTCAACCTTGAAATAAGTTTTCCCAAATTCAAAAAATTTCAAATTGGTGTTTTTACGATTCAGATTATAGGATATGGAACTTAAAGCAGAATTTAGAAGATCCATTCTTAAAATATCCATATCATTACTCAGTGGATTCATCATACGAATAGCTCGATTCAAATCTTGTTCTTCATAAAATCGTGATGCTATCAGTGAATTATTCATGATTTCATTAAATCCAATGGCAGACAAATAGTTGCTGATTTTTGTCTTTAATTTATGTGGCGTATTTTTTTCAATAACTGAGGGGACGTAATTCACCTTTTCTGGAATAGGAATATTATTGAAACCAAATATACGTATGATCTCTTCGTAAATGTCGACTGGTCGTTCAATGTCAGTTCGATATCTTGGCACTTCTAAAAGTACATTAATGTCATTATTGGCAATGATTTTAATTTCTAAGCTATGTAAAATTTCAAGAGCTGTTTCTTTGGGGATTTCGTATCCTATAAAAGCATTGAAATCATTGAAATTAATCTCAATTTGTCGAGGCGACATGATATCTGGGTATATGTCTTGTATGTCAGAGGATATGTCGCCGCCGGATAATTCTAAAATTAGATTGGCTGCTCTTGTCAAAGCAAATTCAACCATTTCGGGATCAGTGCCTCGTTCAAAACGATAACTTGAATCCGTATTCAACCCTAATTTTTTTGCTGTTTTTCGAATGGTTGATGGGTCGAAGTATGCACTTTCAATGAAAATATTTTGTGTATTTTCAGATACACTGCTGCTTAAACCTCCCAATACACCTGCTATAGCAATTGGTTTTTCTGAATCTGAGATGATGAAGTGGTCCTCAGATAATTCTCGTTCTACCTGATCCAAGGTGATTATCTTTTCTCCTTTTTTTGCAAATCGTGGAATTATTTGTTGTTCAGATATTTTATCTGCATCAAAAATATGAATGGGTTGTCCAATTTCATGCATGATAAAATTGGATATATCTACTATCACGTTAATGGGCTTCAGGTCAAGTGATTGTAGCCGTTTTTTAAGCCAATCAGGGGATTGCTTAACTTTAACAGAACTAATTGATATCCCTGCATATCGTGGACAGGCCTTGAAATCACGGATAATGATTTTTACCCTATCTGTTCCTCTGGTGTCAAGTTTTTTTATTGTTGGTTTTTTATACTTTGTGCCTGTCAATGCTTGTAGTTCCCTTGCAATACCCAGATGAGATATAGCATCGCCACGATTAGGAATAATAGCAATTTCGATTTGATAGTCATTCTCAACAGGGTAGATATCAGTTAAGCATGAGCCTGGAACCAATTTAGCGTCTAGTACCATAATTCCGTCATGATTATTTCCTAAACCTATTTCATCTTCAGCACAAATCATTCCTTCTGAAATTTCACCACGTATTTTTGCTTTCTTAATTTTAAAGCTATCATTTTCCTTGTAGAGGGTAGTACCTATTGGAGCAACTACAACTTTTTGACCCTTTGCAATATTTTTAGCTCCACAGACGATGGATAATAATTGAGGTTTACCTATGCTGACTTTTGTTAGATTTAAAGAATCTGCATTAGGATGATTGGTTACTGAGATAACTTCTCCAACAACTAGATTTTTAAGTCCACCTTTAATAGATTCGATAGGTTTTACATGTTCTACTTCAAGCCCACTCATAGTTAGTTTTTCACACATTTCCTCCAACGGAAGATCTATCTGAATCATTTGTTTAAGCCAGTTTAAGGATATCTTCATGATAATATACTTCAACGAAGATAATTGTGTATTTTTAATCTCTAAAGTAAGGTGCTATTATTTATGCATAATTTATTAAAATTGCATGTATAATATGAATAAACAACAGATTCAAGAAAGTTTTCAGGCCTTTGCGGAATTGGCAACTATTTATCTACCAAAATTAATCTCTGGGCTTCTACTTTTAGTTGTTGGTTGGTGGACAATTGGGAAGTTTATCCGATGGTTTCAAATAAAATTAGAAAATTCCAAAGTTGAATTTACTTTAGTTCCTTTTTTGTCTAGTTTAACAGGTTTTGTTTTAAAACTCCTATTACTCGTTAGTGTAGCTTCTGTTTTAGGGATAGCAACTACGAGTTTTGTCGCTATGCTGGGTGCCGGCTCTTTAGCTGTTGGTCTAGCCCTTCAAGGTAGCTTATCTCATTTTGCAGGAGGAGTAGTTATCTTATTTTTCAAACCTTTTAAAGTTGGTGATGTAATTGAGCTTGATGGCATAAAAGGCACCGTTCAATCCATTACTATTTTGTATACCATTGTTACTACACCGGATGATAATACGGCAGTTATTCCCAATGGTCAAGTAGCCAACAATAAAGTGATTAATTTTACGAAAGAAAACAATCGAAGAATAGATCTCCTAGTAGGTATATCATATAGTCAAGATATTGATCAGGCTAAACAAGTCATTTTAGATGCTTTAAATTCGGAGCCCCTCATACTTGATTCTCCTGCTCCCTTCGTTGGTATTGAAAGTTTTGGTGATAGTGCAGTTAATCTTGCTTTTAGGCCCTACTCAAAATCAGTAGATTATGCTGAAGCAATGTTCGCAGCGAATGAAGTAGTAAAAAAAGCCTTAGATAAACATAATATTGAAATTCCCTTTCCTCAAAGAGACCTCAATATTCGATCAGGTAATCTATAATTTTAGCATTTGCAATACCAACTCAGGCGGTCTGCATAATCTAGCTTCCTTAGCTGTTTCCACAATAGGTCTTTCCATTAATCGTGGATAATCAATCATGGCCTGTATGTATTCATTACGACTTAAAACTTTGTCTTTGTAATTTTCTTTCCATTGAGCTTCATTTTTTCGTATCAGTTCTTCGGGTTGAATACCCATTTTTCGAATTAACACGTTAAGTTGATCAAAGGATAAAGGATTTTTAATATAATCTATAATTGTTACTTCTGTATCTGATATCAAAGCTAGACATTGCCTGCTTTTTGAGCATCTATTATTGTGATAAATTTTCATTTTATACTAGGATCACCCATTACAGTAGTATATTTAAGAACTAATTTTTTTTCTGGGAAAATGCGTTTGTAACAGCTTTGTACAGCTAATGTAGCTTCATGAAATCCACAAAGGATAAGTTTGAGTTTTCCTTCATATTGATTAATATCACCAATAGCAAATATTCCAGGAACATTAGTTTGGTAATCTTTTGTATTCACTAAAATGGCTTCCTTACCAAGATCTAAGCCCCAGTCCTTGATAGGTCCTAATTTTGGACTCAGTCCAAATAGGGGTATAAAATGGTCAGCTTTAATAGAAATAACTTCTTTGTTTTTTTGGGTTACTTGGATTGAACTTAAGTTGGTGTCTCCATCCAATCGAGTTACTTGTGCTTCAGTAATTAGATCAAGTTTGTCAGTTTTAGATAAATTTTCTACTTTCTCTACGGAATCTAGAGCACCTCTAAATTGAGTTCTTCGATGAACAAGAGTAACATGGCTTGCGACATCTGTTAGAAAAATACTCCAATCTAGAGCACTATCTCCCCCTCCAGCAATCACTACTTTTTTGTCGCGATACAATTCTGGATCTTTAATAATGTATTCGACACCACAGTCTTCAAATTTTTCTAAATTTATGAGTTCAGGTTTTCGTGGAGCGAAACAGCCCAATCCTCCTGCAATCATGACATTAGGTGCTTTATGTATAGTTCCTCTGTCTGTAGTTACCAAAAATTGATCATCCTCTGTTTTAATTATACTCTCAGCACGTTCACCTAGAGTAAACCCTGGTTCAAATGGACGAGATTGTCTCATCAGGTTATCAATAAGTTCTCCGGCAAGAATACTTGGAAAACCAGGAATATCATAAATGGGCTTTTTAGGATAAATTTCTGCTAATTGGCCTCCAGGCTGTGGAAGATAATCGATTAAATGGCATTTTAACTTCAATAATCCTGCTTCAAATACAGCAAATAGCCCTGTAGGGCCTGCTCCAATAATGATAATGTCTGTTTCTATCACGCTGCAAAGGTAATTATCTAAAAATACTCTCCCTATCTATTCATCAGACATTTATTCAATTTTTAGATATTAATTTAAAATTGAATAAAAATTAGTAGGACTACCTAATTTTACAGCCGTGAATTGGGACATTACATTTGGGTATTCAATATGGTTTATTCTGTTTTGTTTGGGTGCAGGGGTAGCATATGCATTGTTGTCTTATTATTTTTGGCCTAATTCAATAAATCACCTAAGTAAAAGAGTCAGAATTATTTTGTCTATAATTCGTTTTTTGTCTGTGAGTATACTGGCTTTTTTTATCATGGATCCAGTAGTAAAACACCTAAAGTATCTCAAACAAAAACCAATACTGGTATTTCTCCTCGATGACTCTCAATCAATGAATATTGACTCTCAATCAAGAAAATTAGCCATACAGAGTCTAGATAAATTTGAAAATGAACTTTCGGAGCAATATCAGATAGAACGAATCAAGTTCAGCAATACCCTTACCTATTCCGAAGATCAACCCACTTTTTTTGGTGAAGAAACCAATATAAGTAAGGCTTTGTATGGGGTGAAGGATCAATACTATAATCAAAATTTAGGGGGGGTGCTGTTAGTTTCAGATGGAATTTTTAATAACGGAAGTAATCCAATAACAATTGCTCAAAACTACAGAACTCCTATTTATACATTGGCTGTTGGTGATACAAGTGTGCATGCTGATTTAAGAATACACCATGTGGCTCATAATTCTACGGTTTATTTAGGAAATGATTTCAAATCAAGCATAGAAATAAAATCAACTCAACTCAAAGGGAAAACGGGTAAGCTACTAGTGCTCCAAAATGGGATTGAATTTTATTCCAAAGACTTTGAAATAACCAATCATGATTTTTTTGTAGAATATGATGTGACCTCTCATGCAGCTCGTTCAGGCATGAATCGTTTTGATGTGCAGCTAACGGTTTTTGATGAAGAGAAAAATATTCAAAATAACACATCCGTATTTTATGTAGAAGTAGTAGATAGTAAAAAAAATATTGGGGTTTATAGCCATAGTCCACATCCAGATATTGGTATGCTGAAATCAGCTATTTCATCCAATGAAAATTGTGAAGTTGATTTGTGTATCAACAACTTGAAATCATTCGATAAATTTGACTTAGTTATTTTATATGACTGGTTTTCTAATTCCAAGGAATTGCAATGGTTTGAGGCATTAAAATTAGCAAAAATCCCAGTTTTATGTGTTTTTGGAGAACGTTTTGATCCGGCTTATTTTAACTCTGGGAGTCAGCGAATATCGTTTGACTCAAAGTTGAAATCATTTAACCTTACTCTCCCATTATTCAATCCCAAATTTGATTACTTCAACATAGATAATTTAGCAAAAACTATAGAGAAATGGTCACCCTTAAAATCTCCTTTTGGCGCTATTAAGGGATACAAGCCTTCAGATGTGTTGATGTATCAAAAAATAGGTGCTGTTGAAACCAATGATCCTATGTGTGTTTTACACGATGAATCTGGTTATCGATATGGAATTTTTTTAGGGCAAGGGATATGGAAATGGGAATTATCTGACTATGAGCAAAATGATAATCATGATGTCATCTATGGTGTTGTCAATCATATGATTCAATATCTTACTGTCAAAAATCAACAAAAATTACTTCGAGTTACGACAACAGCCTCGGAGTATGGAGTTCAAGAACCTGCCATTTTTAAAGGTGAATTATATAATAACAGCATGAACTTAGTGTTCGATAAACCTATCCATATTACCATAAAAGATGAGCAAAAAAATGAACTGATGTATACAATGAATGCAAAAAATGAACGATATAGTCAATCAATTAATGGTTTGAGGCCGGGGATTTATAAGTATACAGCCTGTGCCATGTTAGGAGGATTGCAATACAAAGATCAGGGAGTATTTATGGTATCGGATCAAAAAAAAGAATGGATGAATCAACAAGCGGACTATTCACTACTTCAAAAAATTTCGTATTACTCAAATGGATATTTTTACACACCAGGTACATTAAGTAGTCTTAAAAATAGGCTACTTAAACAGGATACTTCAAAGACTCAGATTTCTGAAGAAAATTCTTATCATGATTTAATTGAATTTAAAGGTATATTTTGGTTGGTCATTATCTTGCTTTCAATAGAATGGTCTATTAGAAAATGGAGTGGTGCTTATTAGATATATAGAGTCTAAAACTAAAATTTAGAAAATTATTTTTCTTAAACGTGGGAAAAAAGTACTTTTGCAGTCCTTGTATAGGAATATATATCATTTATAAAAATGCAATTAACAGCGGAAAAGAAAACAGAAATAATCACACAGTTTGGTGGAAGTGCAACAAATACGGGTCATGCGGAAGCACAAGTTGCTTTATTCACCCATAGAATTAAGCATTTGACTGAACACCTTAAAATAAATAAGAAAGATTTTTCTACAGAGTTAACACTTGTTAAACTTGTGGGTAAAAGAAGATCTTTGTTGAATTATATTGCAAAAAAAGATATTGTTCATTATAGAGAACTTATCAAGCAACTAGGTATCAGAAAATAACCCCTGTTGCCTTTAATTAAAGGTTAACTCAAAATCTGAAAAAAGTCCCAACCGTGAAAGTAAGATAGACACCTTTTGGTGTTGACTTTTTTGTTTTCATGTCGATCAGCTTAAAGTATATCGCACTTAGTGATATTCTTTATGTTCAACATTGTAATTAAAAATGGTAACATTTTAAAAAAAACAGAGCGGTATTGCCGCAAAAATTATGAACATATTTACACAAAAATTAAGTTATGGAGATGGCAAAGATGTCATTCTAGAAACTGGGAAATTGGCTAGACAAGCTCATGGAGCTGTTGTAGTTTCTCAAGGAAAATTAAAATTACTTGCAACCGTAGTTTCAAATAAAGATGCAAGAGAAGGAGTAGATTTCCTCCCATTATCAGTAGATTACCAAGAAAAATTTGCTGCTGGGGGAAGAATTCCTGGTGGATTTCTTCGCAGAGAAGGTCGCTTATCCAACGCTGAAATTTTAGTTTGTAGAATAGTTGACCGAACGCTAAGACCTCTTTTCCCATCAGATTATCATGCAGAAACGCAGGTAATGATTCAGCTTATATCTGCAGATCCAGAGATAATGCCAGATGCTTTAGTCGGTTTAGCAGCTTCAGCTGCGCTAACTCTAACAGATATTCCATTTGAGGGCCCTGTGTCAGTTTTACGTGTAGGTAGGATCAATGGGGATTGGGTTATAAATCCACTTGCTCAGGAAATGGAAAATTCAGATGTAGATTTGATGGTGGCTGGAACATCGGCTGATATTAATATGGTTGAAGGAGAGATGAATGGCATATCTGAAAAAGAAATGGTTGAAGCATTAAAGTTTGCTCATAACCATATTAAAAAAGATTGTGAAGCGCAACTAGCATTTTGCAATCAGATGGGTGGGCGAAAATCGTTTAGAGATTATCACCATGAAACTAATTCTGACGAACTAAAAAGTCAAGTGATGGATGCTACCTATCAGCAATACTACGACGCTGCAAAAACTCCTTCTGTAAAGGAAGAACGTTCAGAAAAATTCAAAGCTATAGATGATGCCTATATCAATTCACTTCCTGAGGATACAGATGATATGACAATGATCATGGTTAAACGATATTTAGCTAAGTCCAAAAAAGAAGCAGTTCGTAATATGATGCTTGATCTTAAACAGCGTCTAGATGGAAGAGCCTTAAATGAGGTAAGACAAATTTGGACAGAAGTGGATTATCTCCCATCTGTTCATGGTTCAGCCTTATTTACTAGAGGTGAAACTCAGTCATTGACATCTGTAACACTTGGTTCTAAATTGGATCAACAAATGATTGATAATTACCAAGAAAAGAGTTTCAGTAAATTTATGCTACATTATAATTTCCCCTCCTTTTCTGTAGGAGAGGCAAGACCCAACAGAGGTCCTGGAAGAAGGGAAATTGGACATGGAAATTTAGCCGAAAGAGGGTTAAAAAGAATGATCCCTGATGATTTTCCATATACATTAAGAATAGTGTCTGACATCCTAGAAAGTAACGGAAGTAGTTCTATGGCTACAGTATGTGCTGGAAGCATGGCGATGATGGATGCGGGAATTCAAGTAAAATCAGGTGTATCCGGAATTGCAATGGGGATGGTAGCTGATAGTAAAGGTAGATATGCAATATTATCTGACATACTCGGTGATGAGGATCATTTGGGAGATATGGACTTTAAAGTTGTTGGCAACGAAAAAGGAATCTATGCATGTCAAATGGATATGAAAGTAGATGGTCTTTCATACGATGTATTAGAAGAGGCTCTATTGCAAGCCAGAGAAGGACGAATGCACATTCTTCATGAAATGGAGAAAACGATTTCTAGTCCTAATGCTGGTTATAAAGATCATGCTCCACAAATAGAAATGATGACTATACCCAAAGATAAAATTGGTGCTGTAATCGGATCTGGAGGAAAAGTGATACAAGAAATCCAACAAAAAACAGAAGCCATTGTTACCATAGAAGAAGAAGGTGACTTTGGAATTGTAGAAATTAGTGGTGTTGGAAGTGGGCCTATCGAAGCGGCAAAGGAATGGATTTTAGGTATTATTACAGATCCTGAAGTGGGAACAGAATATGTAGGTAAAATAAAATCAGTTGTTGATTTTGGAGCTTTTGTAGAAATACTGCCAGGCAAAGAAGGATTGCTTCATATTTCAGAAATAAGCTGGGAAAGAATAGAAACCATGGAAGGTGTGTTTGAAGAAGGTGAAGAGGTAAAAGTGAAACTTATTGAATTTGATGAGCGCAACGGAAAACTCCGACTTTCTCGAAAAGTACTACTTGAAAAACCAGAAGGCTATATTGAGCGTCCACCAAGAGAGCGAAAAGATAGTAATAGAAATAATAATGATAGACGTGGCGGTAGAGATAACCGACATAGAGATAATCGAGGTAGAAATAATCGAGATTAATTCGTTTTTAAAAAGACGATATCACAAAAAAAAGGTGAGCCTATAGGCTCACCTTTTTTTTATTCTATACTATAAAAATAGAATAAATCGAGGGTAATCTATTCGTATATAAACGGTTATAATAAAAAAATGGGAATTTAATTTAAGATTTAAATAATTGATAATCAATGAATTGAGTTGAATTGTGGATTACTTTTGTAAAAAAGTGGTAGATAGTGGGAGAAAGTGGGAAAATTGGTTTTATTTTTACCGCTGTAATCAATTATTAGATGTCAAAATCCCTATACATCGGAGAATACGCCGTAAAGCTAGATGATAAAGGTCGTGTGGTTTTGCCAGCAGGCTTAAAAAAGCAACTTCCTAAGGATGTGGTAGGTCGTTTAGTCATTAATAGAGGGTTTGAAAAATGCCTTACACTTTATACCCGCAGAGATTGGGATCTGGAATTGGGTAATCTTAGTACGTTGAATCATTTCAATAAAAAGCATCGAATGTTTATTCGGCAATTTAGTAACGGAGCAACTGAGGTGAATCTAGATAATGCTTCTCGATTGTTAATACCAAAAAAATTATGTGAGTATGCAGGTATTCAAAATGAAGCAGTTTTTTATGCTTATGGAAATCGAATAGAGATCTGGAGTAAACAGTTATATGATGAAATGATGGAGGTGGATTCAGATGATTTTGCTGATTTAGCGGAAGATGTTATGGGGAATATTCAACAAGGAGGTACGGATGAGTGATTATCATATTCCTGTTATGTTGTCGGATTGTATAGATGGTTTGAGTATCAAGCCAGACGGCATATATGTTGATGTAACATATGGTGGGGGTGGACATTCAAAAGCTATTTTAAGTCATTTAAGCGATCAGGGAACTCTCCTTGTATTTGATCAAGACAAAGATGCTTTAAAAAATAAAATAGAAGATGTTCGATTAATTTTTTGTGAGGCCAATTTTGAGTACCTCGAAAATTTTTGCTTATACCATGGCATTGATCATATTGACGGTTTAATTGCTGATTTGGGGCTAAGCTCTCATCATATTGATGATAAAGATCGTGGTTTTTCATTCCGGTTTGAGGGCTCTAAATTGGATATGCGTATGAATATAGAATCTGATTTGTCAGCTTTTGATATTTTAAATACCTATGATCAACCTAGTCTAGCTAAGTTGTTTAGGGTTTATGGTGACTTAGATAAAGCTTCACCTATGGCTAATGCAATATTGAATTTCAGAGCTGTTAAATCAATAGAAACAAATTCTGATTTGATTGTTGCTGTTTCTAAATTTTATAATGAATCAACCAAACATAAAACGTTAGCAAAGCTATATCAGGCTTTACGTATAGAGGTAAATCAAGAGGTGTCAACCCTTCATGCTTTATTGGATCAAGCTACTCGTTTGCTTAAGTCTAAAGGTAGATTGGTGGTTATGTCCTATCACTCTATTGAAGATAAAATCATAAAAAATTTTATCCAATATGGAAACGTAGCAGGTGAACAGCATAAGGATGTATTCGGGAATATATCTAAAACATACAAGGCTATCAATAAAAAGCCCATTACGGCAAATGATATTGAAATTAAGAAAAATTCAAGAGCTAGAAGTGCAAAACTTCGAATAGCAGAAAAAATTTAATGAAAAAAGTAAATAAAACCAATACCGCTCAAGACTTTAAGCTATCGCCAGAGTGGGGTTTTTATCTCTTTTTTCTTTTCTGCCTAGCTTTAGTATATATCTACCTTTCACACAGGACAGATAACATCGTCCGCGATATAGAAACATCAAAACAAAATCTGATAGAATTAAGGGCTGAGAATGTAACATTAAAATCGGATGTTATGCGATATAGACTTCGTCAAAATTTAGAGGAGCGATTAGAGGATAAAGGTATTAAAGAACCGAATAAACCTATTACTATTATTAAGTCAAACAATGGCGAATAACATTAAAAAAGGAATAACGTGGCGAGTTGTCTTTGGGATGGGAATTATGCTTTTATTGTCAATATGGGTGTCCATTCAAATGTTTAGGATTCAGCTTAATGAAGGAGAAAAATGGTTAGCCATGTCTGACAGTGCTATGATTCGTTATCAAGATATTAGTCCAGCTCGTGGAAATATATATTCAGATAATGGTAGCTTGCTTTCAACATCAATGCCCATTTATGAAATACGATGGGATGCATCTGTGGTGAATGATGATACTTTCCAATATTATGTGGATCAATTGTCTCAGCAATTGCATGATCTATTTCCAGATCAATCATTATCTTATTTTAAATCTAAATTAATTACGGGTAAAAAAACCAATAGTAAGTATGTTCTTATTCGAAGAAAGGTGAATTATCCTGATCAAAAGAAGATGCAGGATTTTCCGATTTTCAATAAAGGTAAATATGGGGGCGGTTTTTTAGCGGAACTAACTACTAAGCGGGTAAAACCCGCAGGGAATTTAGCCTTTAGAACAATTGGATATTGTACTGAAGATAATCCAGGCGTGGGATTAGAAAGAAGCTATAATGAGGACTTGTCTGGTGTTTACGGAAAGCGATTGGTTCAGAAAATTTCAGGGGGTTATAGGCCTATAAATGATAATAATCTTGTAGATCCTCAAAATGGTAGAGATGTACATACTACCATAAATATTGATTTCCAAGAAATAGCTCAACGATCTTTAGAGAAGGCGCTCCATAAGCATAATGCTGACCATGGATGTGTGCTTGTTATGGAGGTGAGTACAGGTCACATTAAGGCAATCTCTAACTTATCAAGAAGAAAAGAGGGAGTGTATGCTGAACACTATAATTATTGTGTAGGAGAGAGTTATGAGCCAGGAAGTGTATGGAAAGTATTTACGGCCATGGCTGCACTAGAAGATAAGTTAGTCGATGTTGATGATGTCATAGATATTTATAATGGGGAACGAGATTATTATGGCAAGAAGATGAAAGATTCAGATAAAGGTAGATATGCTGAAATGAGTTTTAAACAAGCATTTGCTCGCTCCAGTAATGTTGCATTTTCTTCAATCATTTTTGACAATTACGCAAATAATCCTAGTAAATATATTTCATTTTTACGAAAATTAAATTTAGATAAACCTACAGGTGTTGAGATTTTAGGTGAACCTGTGCCATTTTTGAATCATCCTTCAAGTAACAGTTGGTCGCAACTAACATTACCTTGGTTGGCTATTGGATATGAAAATCAGCATACACCACTTCAACTGCTTACGGCGTATAATGGAATAATTAATGATGGGGTAATGGTAAGCCCTCAATTGGTTACTAAGGTTACGGATGCAGGAATTATAATTAAAACTATAGATAATTCAAAAAATATTGTTCAAGTATGTTCTAAGGAAACTTCTGATAAAATTAAAGAAATTACCGCTGAGGTTTTTCTTACAGGCTCTGCACGTGGAGTAAGTAGTGATATAGTCCCAATGGCTGGGAAGACAGGTACTGCACAAATTGCTTCATCTTCTGGTTATCAGAAAACTAGAATGTATAATGCCAGTTTTATTGGTCATTTCCCAGCGAATAATCCAGTTTATAGCATATATGTGATGGTAAATAAGCCGTCTAATGGTGACTTTTATGCATCAAAAGTAGCAGCCCCCGTTTTTGCTGAAGTAGCAGAAAATATTTTCACAATTAGTGTTAAAAAAGAATTAGATAAATCCAATAAGCACATTCCCCAATACCATGCGGGGTATTACAAGGATATGAAGTATATTGATTCCCTATTGGGTTCTACTCAAAATACGAAAGCTGAAATTGTAAGAAATAATTCGAAAACAGATTCATATAAATCTGTCCAGCTTAACCAAGAAAACATGCCGAATATTATTGACTTTGGTGCAAAAGATGCACTGTATGTTACAGAAATTTTAGGTCTTAAACCACAGTTGAAAGGTCATGGAAGAGTGATAAGTCAAAGCCCGCTGCCAGGAGAAAAAATAAAGAAAAATCAACCTGTATATATTCAATTAAATTGAAAAATCTAGCATCAATAATAACTGCAATTCAACCTAAGACGATTTATGGTTCCTTGGATAAGGATATTAAAGGATTGGCTTTGGATTCTCGTTTAATTCAACAAGATTTCATATTTGCAGCGACTACTGGCTCTATAACAAATGGACATTTATATATTGATAATGCAATAAGTCTAGGTGCTACGGTTGTATTATGCGAATTTGTAGAATCTCCTCAATCTAATATTACCTATCTTGTGGTTGACAATTCAGCCAAATCCTTAGGTCATCTAGCCTCAGCATTTTATGATAACCCCAGTTCAAAACTTCAATTAGTAGGGGTTACAGGTACCAATGGAAAAACGTCTGTAGCATCCATGCTTTATGCATGTTTTATGAATTTAAATCATGCTTGTGGATTGCTTTCTACTATAAAATATAGTATAAATGGAACGGATACATCAAGTACACACACAACCCCAAATAGTATCCGAATAAATGAACTGCTGGCAGAAATGGTTAATGAAGGTTGTAGTCATGTTTTCATGGAGGTTAGCTCTCATGCTTTGCATCAATATAGGACTGCAGGGCTACAATTTGATGGAGCTATTTTCACTAATATAACTCATGACCATCTTGATTATCATACTGATTTTAAAGATTATCTGTATACCAAAAAAAGCTTATTTGATGGATTAAGCGATCAAGCTTTTGCTTTAGTAAATAAAGACGATAAAAATGGTAGGGTGATGATTCAGAATTCAAAAGCTACATCGTACACCTACGGTTTAAAATCAGTCTGTGATTTTAAAGCTAAAATTATGGAACATGATTTTGATGGTATGCTTTTGAACATTCGTGATACAGAGGTTTGGCTTCGATTAGTAGGAGAATTTAATGCGTACAACCTTTTAGCTGTTTATAGTGCTGGATTTCTATTGGGAGAGGAGCACTTGAATATTGTTAAAGCATTGAGTAAGATTAATAATGTAGATGGTCGTTTTCATACATTCAAAGAATCGGGAATTAAAGCCATCGTAGATTATGCACACACACCAGACGCCTTACAAAATGTGTTAGAAACCATCAATGCAATACGAACTCAAAATGAAGAATTAATTACTGTTATTGGTTGTGGTGGAGATAGGGATACGGCAAAGCGTCCAATAATGGCAAAAATTGCTTGTGAATTATCATCTCGTGTAATCTTGACTTCTGATAATCCGCGATCTGAAAATCCTGATCAAATATTGATAGATATGATGAAAGGGGTAGAGCCGATCTATTATAAAAAAGTATTGAAGATAGCAGATCGCGAAGAAGCTATAAAAACAGCTATCAACTTCAGTAATAATGGAGATATCATATTAGTTGCAGGTAAAGGTCATGAAACCTATCAGGAAATTAATGGTGTCCGATATCCTTTTGATGATAAGGAAATAATAACTAAAAACTTAAAATTATTAAAATAGTAATGTTTTATCACTTATTCCAATATTTAGAAGAAACATATCAATTCCCTGGAGCAGGTGTATTTCAATATATCTCTTTTAGGGCTTCTTTAGCAGTGATATTGTCGCTAGTAATCTCACTTTTATTTGGTAAAAGATTAATAGAAAAGTTACAGGATATGCAGGCTGCTGAGACTATTAGGACACTTGGGCTAGCGGGAGAAGAAGCAAAAAGAGGAACTCCAACCATGGGGGGATTAATCATTCTAGCAGCTATTCTGGTTCCAACATTACTTTTTGCCAAATTGGATAACGTTTACATCCTTTTAATGATTTTTAGTACAATTTGGCTTGGTCTAATTGGTTTCTTAGATGATTATATAAAAATATTTAAGAAAGATAAAGCCGGTTTAGCAGGTAGATTTAAAATAGTGGGTCAGGTTGGATTAGGAATAATTGTAGCGATAGTTCTCCATTTTAATGATAGTGTGGTTGTCAGAGAGCAGTACAAGATAGGAACCGTTCAGGAGGCTCCATCAAATACAGATGTGCAAAATATCAATGGTCAACTCATGTACTTTAAAGATGTGAAAAGTGCAACAACAACCCTTCCATTTGTAAAAAAGCATGAAGTAGATTATTCTAAATTTCTATTTTGGATGGATTCGAAACAGGCCAATAAATGGTCTTGGGTTGTATTTATGTTAGTTGCTGTTTTTGTGATTACAGCTGTTAGTAATGGGGCCAATCTTACCGATGGTATTGATGGTTTAGCAGCCGGTAGCTCAGCAATAATAGGCATTACGTTAGCTGTTTTGGCTTTCATTAGTGGGAACCTCATTTTTTCAGATTATTTAAATATTATGTTTATTCCCAATCAAGGAGAACTTGTAATATTTGCATCAGCATTTACTGGGGCCTGTATAGGTTTTCTATGGTATAATAGTTTTCCCGCTCAGGTTTTTATGGGCGATACAGGAAGCCTTGCTTTGGGTGGAATTATTGCAGTATTAGCCCTAATGATTCGGAAGGAATTGGTATTGCCAATTCTATGTGGAATCTTTCTAGTAGAAAACTTAAGTGTAATGCTTCAAGTAAGCTATTTCAAGTACACTAAGAAAAAATTTGGTGAAGGTAGACGGATATTTAAAATGTCGCCGCTTCATCATCATTATCAAAAACTGGGATATGCCGAGCCCAAAATTGTAACTCGGTTTTGGATTGTGGGAATTATGCTCGCTATTTTTACTATTATCACGTTTAAGCTTCGATAATTGAAATCACGTATATCTATATTAGGTGCAGGTGAAAGTGGTGTTGGTTCTGCTATTTTGGCACAGAAGCAAGGATTTGATGTTTGGGTGTCAGATGTAGGATTAATTGCTCAAAAATATAAATCAGAATTGGAAGCGAACGAGATTCCTTATGAGGAAAATGGACATCAAAAGACCAAAATTCTCGATGCTATAAAAATTATAAAAAGTCCTGGGATACCTGATAATGCACCCATCGTACAAGCCGCAAATTCATTGGGCATCCCTGTATTATCTGAAATTGAATTTGCTGCTAATTATACCCATGCCATCCTGATAGGAATTACCGGTACGAATGGAAAAACAACGACTACACTACTTACCCATTCTATTTTAAAAAATGCAGGGTTATCAGTCGGTTTGGCAGGGAATGTAGGGCGAAGTTTTGCCAAACAGGTAGCTACAGAAGATTATGATTTTTATGTACTTGAACTTAGTAGTTTTCAATTAGATGGAATGTATAATGTGGCTTTGGATTATGCGGTATTACTAAATATTACTCCCGATCATTTAGATAGGTATGATTCGTACCAGGATTATATCAATTCCAAGTTTCGTATCAATAAAAATCAAAAAAAACATCAGAAGTTCATCTATTGTGCAGATGATGAAGAAATAATAAAACAATTACAAAATCATACTACCTCAGCTGATTTAATGCCATTTACTTATGATAATGGTCCATTAGAGCAAGGAGCTTGGGTAGAATATAATCAAATAAAAATTCAATTAAATCATCCAAAAATAAAATTCAATATGTCGTTAGATCAATTAACCATTTCAGGAAGACACAATACGTATAATTCCATGGCAGCCTCCATAATAGCCAATTCGTTACTCATCAGGAAAGAGTCTATCCGAGAAAGTTTATTAGACTTTAAAAATGTAGAACACCGTTTGGAGTATGTTGCTAAAGTAAAAGGGATTAGTTTTATTAATGATAGTAAAGCGACAAATGTGAATGCGGCCTGGTATGCGCTGGAAAGTGTAGAATCTCCAATTATTTGGATTGCAGGTGGAGTAGATAAGGGTAACGACTATGAATCGTTAAGCCCATTGATTAAGAAAAAAGTAAGAATTATCGTATGTCTAGGTAAAAATAATTTAAACCTCCACAAAGCTTTTCGCAAGGATGTAGATATGATGATTAATGCAAGTTCTGCTGAAGAGGCAGTTAATATTGCGTATGGTCTTGGTGAAAAAGGGGAAACAGTTTTGTTATCTCCAGCTTGTGCTAGCTTTGATTTATTTGAAAATTATGAGGATAGAGGTAATCAATTTAAAAGAGCTGTTCGGAATTTGTGAGAGCATTTCTATATAAAAATATCAAAGGTGATTACTACATCTGGTTTGTAGTTTTAGTTCTGTCAATTTATGGAATACTAGCCGTTTATTCCTCTACTGGAACTTTAGCATATGCTGAAAATGGAGGGAACACAGAATACTATTTAATCAAGCACGGTGTGTTGGTTTTGTTTGGTATTGGAACGATGTGGCTAACCCATTTAATTGACATACAATATTTTTCTAGGATTGCCCAGGTTATGCTATTTATGGCAATTCCCTTGTTAATATATACTTTGATTTTTGGTGTTGAAATTAATGATGCTAGACGTTGGATATCTCTGCCTATTGGAGATTTGACAGTTCAAAGTTCTGATTTCGCCAAGCTTGCACTCATTGCTTATGTAGCTCGATTTATGGCTAAAAGACAAGGCCAAGTCCATGATTTTAAAAAGACATTACTGCCTATTTTATCTGTAATTTTAGTAGTTTGCTTACTCATTTTCCCGGAGGATTTTTCTACTTCAGCCGTATTATTTTTAACGAGTATGCTGGTATTATTCATTGGTAGGTTGCCATTGAAACAAGTAGGTATTTTATTAGGTATTGGAATATTTGTCTTGGGTGGAGCATTTATTTATGCTATGAACAGTGATGTTAGGTTTGGTCGAATTGCAACGATGAAAAGTAGAATTGAAGCTTTTTCAGAGGGTAGTGACGATGGAGGTAGTTATCAGAGTAGGCAAGCAAAAATAGCGGTAGCTAGAGGTGGTTTTACAGGTTCAGGACCAGGGAAAAGTAGACAAAAAAATATTTTACCTTCTCCATTTGCAGATTTTATATATGCTATCATTATAGAAGAATATGGATCTATTTTTGGTGGGATAACTCTTGTTTTCCTTTATCTTCTCCTGTTATATAGAGCATTTAGAATTGTACTCCTAACTTCTAATCCTTTAGCTGCACTCATGTCAATTGGGTTGGCGTTTAGTTTAGTTTTTCAAGCATTGATTAATATGGGTGTGGCTGTTAATTTATTGCCAGTCACTGGTCTAGCTCTACCTATTGTAAGTAGAGGAGGGACATCCATTTTATTTGTTAGTATAGCATTTGGAATCATTTTGAGTGCAAGTAGAACCATATATCCTGAAAAAGAAAATGAGTAAAGGATACAGGATTTTAATATCAGGAGGGGGCACTGGGGGGCATGTTTTCCCAGCTATTTCCATTGCTAATGAAATTATGGCTCAATACCCGTCTAGTGAAATTCAATTTGTAGGTGCGAGAGGCAAACTGGAAATGGAAAAAGTACCCGCAGCGGGCTATAAAATTCAGGGTCTTTGGATTGCTGGTTTTCAAAGAAGGATTAGCTTAAAAAATTTTCTATTGCCAATCAAAGTATTACACAGTTTGGTGAGATCTTGGTGGATTATCAAAACATTTAAACCTGATTTTACCATCGGCGTGGGAGGTTATGCAAGTGGACCATTAAATTTTATGGCTAGCCTAATGAAAATTCCTCTTTTTCTTCAAGAACAAAATTCATATCCGGGTATTACAAATAAACTCCTAAAAAAATATGCGATTAAAATTTGTGTAGCTTACCCAGGCATGGAACGATTTTTTTTACCCCATAAAATTGAACTTACTGGTAATCCTATTCGACAAGATTTATTAAAAACACCAAAATTTAAAGACGAAGCCTATCACTATTTTTCCTTGGATCCTCATAAAGAAACTATACTAGTCATGGGTGGTAGCTTAGGAGCAAGAACAATCAATGAGGCAGTGCAGCATAATTTAAATTCAATAGCTAAACAAGATATTCAGTTGCTCTGGCAGACCGGAGCTAGTTATACAGAAGATTTTGGTTCATTTCATTGGGGCACTCGAACTCCATTTATCAAACGAATGGACCTAGCCTACATGATAGCAGATGTCGTAGTTAGTAGAGCTGGTGCAATGTCTGTATCAGAACTATCGGTTTTAGGGAAAGCGACCATTTTTGTTCCATCACCTTTTGTAAGTGAGGATCACCAAACTAAAAATGCCCAAACTTTAGTTGAAAATAAAGCAGCAATTCTTTGTAAAGATAGTGATGCTAAAACGTCACTAGGTGATATGATTATTGAATTAATCAAAAATGAACCACACCGTAAAAATCTAGAATTAGAAATACGTAAATTGGGTTTGCCTCATGCAGCTCATGACATTGTTAAAGTAATTACAAATAGTGCTAACAGATAAGAAATATTTATACTTCATTGGTATTGGTGGAATAGGCATGAGTGCTATTGCTCGATATTTTAAGTCAGAGGGTTATGATGTTAGTGGCTATGACAAAACCACTTCATCGATAACAGATCAATTATTTGATGAAGGAATTAATGTTCAATTTGAGGATGATTGGTCCTTGATTGATGGGATGTATATGGATAATCCTAAGCATACCTTGATCATATATACCCCTGCTATTCCTTCTGATAATCATCTATTTATAAAGTTCAAATCGGAGGGATTTGATATGGTAAAACGTGCTCAAATATTAGGATTTATCACACAAGATACAGTGAATCTAAGCATTGCTGGAACCCATGGAAAGACTACAACTTCAAGTATAGTAGCATCCATATATATGCAGTCTGAAGTGTCGTTTTCTGCATTTTTAGGCGGCATAAGTGCTAACCTTAACAGTAATTATTATAAGCAAGAAGGTTTGGGAAGGTTGCATACTATTACAGAAGCTGATGAATTTGACAGGTCCTTTATGCACCTTAGACCTAATTTTGTAATCATCACAAGCACCGATGCCGATCATTTAGATATCTATAAAGATAAAAATGATATTGAAAATTCATACGTTCAATTTTCTCAATTAGTAGCTGAAAGAGAGTTTTTATTTTTTGCAAAAAATGCAGCTAATCGGATCATAGGATGTAGTTATTCTGCAACAGATCCAACTGCAGATTATTATGCAACGAATCTAAAGAAAAGTGCTCGCGGTACTTATTTTGATTTAATGAAACATGGAGATGAAGTATTGATGACGAATTTGTACATCAGTTTACCAGGAATGCATAATTTGGAAAATGCAATCGGTGCTATATTAGTGACTTTAAAGTCTGGAATGAATTGGGAATCTATCAAAAAAGGACTAGCTTCTTTTAAAGGAATAAAACGAAGATTTGAGTATATTATAGAGCGAGACAATTTTATATTTATTGATGATTATGCTCATCATCCTAGCGAACTAAAAGCGATTATTAATTCCATCCAAAATTTATATCCCAATCAACATATTACGGCGATCTTCCAACCTCATTTATACTCCAGAACACAAGATTTTATGGGAGAATTTGCCCAGGTGCTAGAAAAAGTAGATCGCCTCATTTTATTGCCAATTTATGCGGCACGTGAAAAAGCTGTAGATGGGGTTTCGTCCGACGTTTTACTTCAAAAAATAGATATTGAGCACAAAATATGTCTTGAAAAATCTGAAGTTATACCTTATTTAAAAGAGCATAAGACAGAAATTTTACTCACTATTGGAGCTGGAGATATTGATCAATTGGTTCAACCTATAGCAGATAATTATGGCCAGTAAATTATTACCATATTTGCGAAAAACGCTCTACCTTTTATCAATACTTATATTGTTTGTTTTGCTTTTCTATTTACAGAAAAAACAAGAAAATCAGATATGTTCTGCCATACAAATTAAAATTAATGCACCTCAAGAAAAAGAGTTGATTACCCCAGATATAATAAAAAACAAATTAAATACCTGGTATGTGGGGGGATTATCTGGTGTTTCAAGACATGAAATTTCTTTGTTGGATATAGAAAACAGATTAGAAGAGTTGCCAGCAATCAAAAATGCAGAAGTTAGTTTCGATTTAAAAGGAGAACTTACTATCGAAATTCTACAACATTTGCCTATTGTAAGAATTAGTAATCCTAAAGAATCATATTATATAGCAGAGGGATTTATTAAAATTCCTACTGAAGATATAGGTGCAGCTAGGGTTCCAATTGTTAGTGACACATTAAGTGCTTCAATGATTAAGAAAGTATACACTCTATCCACCTATGTGCAAGAAAATCCATTTATGCAAGCCAATACAGAGCAGATATTTGTGGAGAATGGAGATTTAGCAATAGTCCCCAAAGTAATGAATCAAGAAATAGTGATCGGAGATACATTAGACTTACCAAAAAAATTTGATAATCTCAAAAAATTTTATGTCGAGGGATTACATCATTTAGGTTGGGATAGGTATCAAAGTATAAACTTGAAATATAAAAATCAAATCATTTGTAAATAAAATGGCAGAATCAAAAGAAAAAATAATTGTAGGACTAGATATCGGTACAACCAAAGTATGTGCTATCGTAGGTAGAGCTAATGAGTATGGGAAAGTGGATATTTTGGGTGTGGGTAAAGTAGCATCCCACGGTGGAGTAACCCGTGGTGTTGTTTCCAACATTGATAAGACTGTAGTTGCTATTCAATCTGCTATTCAAGAAGCATCTGAAAAATCATCGGTTAACATTCAACGTGTAGAAGTGGGTATAGCTGGTGCACATATCAATAGTTTGCAGCATCGTGGAATGATTATTCGTAATGATGGTGAATCTGAAATTTCAGTAGATGATCTGAAAAAATTGGAAAATGATATGTATAAATTAGCTGTTAAACCTGGAGATCGAATATTACATGTACTTCCACAAGAATATACGGTTGATGATGAACCAGGGATAATAGATCCTGTGGGTATGGCAGGGGTCAAGTTGGAGGGAAACTTTCATATTATTACTGGTCAGATTACTGCAGCAAAAAATATATATAAATGTGTTGAGAAATCAGGGCTTCAAGTAACAGATATTGCCTTAGAGCCACTTGCGTCCTCTGAATCTGTACTAAGTAGCGAAGAAATGGAAGCAGGAGTAGTCTTAGTCGATATAGGTGGTGGAACTACAGACGTTGCTATTTTTTATGACAGTATGATTAGACATACTGCCGTAATACCATACGGAGGCAACATAATAACTGAAGATATTAAACACGGTTGTAGTGTTATGAGATCTCATGCTGAGATGCTAAAAGTAAAATTTGGTAGTGCTCTTGCCAATGAATCTGATGAATCTGATATTGTTACTATCCCCGGAATAAAAGGTAGGCCACCTAAAGAAATATCAGTTCTTAATTTGTCCAATGTCATACAGGCTAGAATTCAAGATATTATGGAATTAGTGCTTTTTGAGATTAAAACAAGTGGTTTAGAGAAAGATTTAGCTGGTGGAATTGTTCTTACTGGAGGGGGATCACAACTTAAGCACATTGATCAACTTGCGGAGTATGTTACGGGTTTATCTGCAAGAATTGGTTATCCTAACGAACATCTCGCAAAAGGAATGGTTGAGGAAGTAAAGAGTCCAATTTTCGCAACAGGTATCGGATTAGTATTAAGAGGATTATCTGGCGATAAGACAAGTGGTGCAATATCAAATTCACCATTAAAAAGTGATGAAAAGCAAGAAAAAGGAACCTTATTCAGTCGAATTGCAACATGGCTGAAAGATGAAGTAGATGTAGAGGATTTTAAATAATAAAATAAGTTATATGAGTTTTACAGTAGAACTACCCAAAGACAAATCATCAATTATTAAAGTTATAGGCGTTGGAGGTGGCGGCGGAAACGCTGTCAATCATATGTATGCCGAAGGAATTAAAGGTGTCGATTTTTTTATCTGCAATACAGATTCTCAAGCTCTTGAAAAAAGTCCAATCACCAATAAGGTACAGATTGGTAGCTCACTTACTGAAGGAAGAGGTGCTGGATCAAACCCAGAGATAGGCCGAAAAGCAGCAGAAGAGAGTATTCATGATATAATTGAATCTTTAGGCGTAAATACCCAAATGGTTTTTGTTACTGCAGGAATGGGGGGTGGAACAGGTACTGGAGCAGCTCCTGTGATTGCAAAAGCAGCAAAAGATAGAGGAATTTTAACCGTAGGAATAGTGACTACTCCTTTTGTTTTTGAAGGAAACCAACGGTGTACAGCAGCTTATCATGGAATTGAAGAGTTGAGAGATAGTGTGGACTCTTTACTTGTAGTTTCCAATGATCGAATTAAAGAAATATATGGGAACCTTCCCATCAGCAAGGCTTTTGGCTATGCGGACAACATCCTCACTACCGCAGCAAAAGGAATAGCTGAAATTATTACTATTGCAGGGAGTATCAATGTTGATTTTGAAGATGTCAAAACAGCCATGACTGATAGTGGAGTTTCTATCATGGGCATGGGCACTTCAGAAGGAGAAGATAGAGCCCTTAGAGCGGTATCTCAAGCTTTAAATTCTCCATTATTAGATGATAATAAAATTCAAGGAGCTAATGATTTGCTTGTGAATATATCTTACGGTGATGAAGAAGCTACTATGGATGAATATGCGGCCATTAATGAGTATTTACAATCCGAGACCGGTAGCAATTCAAATCTTAAATGTGGACTTTGTTATGATGAAACATTAGGTAGAAGCATCAGTGTTACGGTTATAGCAACGGGCTTTGAACATGCAAGGAATGGGGTAAATGAAAATACAATGATGGATAATGTAGAATTTCCCCTTGGCGAAATAAATGAAGAAGAGTTGACAGTGGAGGAAATGGATGCTAGAAAGCAATTGACCATATTTGATCGATTAGAGAATCAAAATCATAAGACAGTTTCCCTTAATCCAGAGCAAGAAGATGTACCTGCGTATATCCGAAGAGGTATAAAATTAGTTGATATAAATCATTCTTCAGAAACAGAAATCTCACGTACAAGTTTATTTGAAGAATCTCCTTCTAAGCCAGAGTTGAGAACGAACAACTCTTTTTTACACGATAACGTGGATTAGATTTGAAGAAATATATTAGGTTCTAGGGTTTAGTTAAAACCCTGATTCATCATATGAATTTCCATGTTTGGGAAAGGAATATTAATCTGATTAAGATCAAATTGTTTCTTTACTTCCTCTTTCATATAAAACATCGTATCCCAGTAATGCTCACTTTTACAAAATGGTCGCGTAGCAATATCAACCGAGCTACTCCCTAGATTAGCAACCACAACTCCTTGCTCAGGGTTATCAAGTATATACGGACAGGTATCACCTACAGATTTGATAACAGATTTTGCCTTATCAATATCAGCATTGTATGCAATACTAAAAGTGAGTTCAACTCCAACCGTACCTTGTCCAGAAATATTGGTGATATCGTTACCTGTAACATTACTGTTAGCAATGATAATTCGTTTATTATCAAGGGTGGCTAATACGGTATTAAAAGCATTTATAGATTCTATTGTGCCAGTAGTTTGTCCTCCTCCAATTTTTACTAAATCTCCTACTTTGAAAGGCTTAAAAATCATGAGCATGACTCCGCTAGCTACATGACCAATACTGCCATTTAGAGCCATGCCAATACCTACCATCAATGCGCCAAAAACCGCAATAAATGAAGTGGCGTCAATTCCAAACATAGATGCTACTGATAACAATAACATCACTTTTAGTAATGCACTGAGAATAGACGCTAAAAATTGACTCAGTGTTTCATCTTTGGTAGATTTATTAATAGTAGGTTCAACCCAGTTCATGAGTCGTTTAATTACCCACATACCTATGATTAGTGTAATGATAGCTAGGGCAAACTTAGGTGCGTAATTAATTACCATGTCGGTAATTTGCTGGGTTATCTCTTCAATATTCATAGTATTCTTATGTTTGTTGAACAAAGGTGTAATGAATAATGAAGTTAAAATATGATAAAAATCATATTTGGATATGATTTTTAACCTTTAGTTGAAATAACCATAATTTGGATATAGAAATTCGGAACCGGTTATTTTACCAAGACCTTCACTGTAGTGTCTCATGGCTTCTACTAATCCAGGGATAAGGATATGATTAAATTGATCATCAATCGGAAAAAGAGCCTTCCATCCGTTATAGGTCCCTAAGCTTAAATCAAATAGTTCTAATTGTTCAAATAAACCAGTAATTCTTCCGCAATAGGCAAGGAGACCACTACTATTAAAATGGAAATTTTCGCCTATGTTTTTTCTATTTTTGAGTTGAATATCCTTAGCTTGTTCTCGGAATGATTGAGCATCGTAATGAATATGGATGTGGTTTTCTAAGCCAGTATTGTATGTTTTAGCTGTATTGAATACAGCTTCTGGTCGGAGGTCTATAAAGCCATTATTGCAAACTAACCAATTGATTAAATCTTCACGGTTTAATTGATGTTTTCCACTCAAGGAATCCAAAGCTTCAACAAGGGTGAAATTGGTTTCCAGTATTAAATCTAAAGGAGCAAAATAGGGGCCAGCAAAAATTTCATCTTTACCTTCTTGGTTCCTGAAAATAATGGGATTACCCAAAGAAGTTATGGCACAAATAGTTTGGGAAACAGCAATATGTAATTGTTTGAAGAATACATCAATACAACCTGAAATTTTATTTGAGTAACCCATGAATTTCGCCAAATCCTCTGGGTTTTTGATGGTTAATAGATTAGTAAACGATGCGGTAAGAGCAGGTATATCTTTACCGTAATTTACAATATTTTCGAGAGTAAGATGAGGTGTATGGCTGTCTACAAATGCTTTAACTTCATCTATTTTTAAGTTTGAGGTAATATGAGCATCAATCAGATCATCATTGAGTTGCTTTAGTTTGTGCATGAGGATGAAAAGTCCATGCAGATGCAATTCAGCTTGGTGTTTGCTACTTCCAAGTTCTTGAAAGGCTTTAGTTGTAAATGCACTAGTTTGATATTTTCTGAATTCCTTTCGATTATTTAACAAGGCAAAAATCAAACTCGAATTATCGGTTTGTGTATAATAGCATATGCCGTGTTTATCAAACCATGGTTTTTGTTCGTCGTCTCCCAATAGAGCATTGCTTACAAGAACATGTGCTAACTCTTCTTGAGAGGCTATTTTCATATTGAGATAGAGAGCGTAGGCATTGTCTAATGAAAATAACCCATTTTCTCCACTTCTTAAAGCATAGTTGACATTTAAATTGGGAATAGAATCTTGTTTTCCTCCAAAATTAAGAGGAATTTTAAGAGTTGAATCAGCATTGTTTTCAAACAAAATGGGTGCAATTGGAAAAAGCTTATTCAGTAATCGTTCTCCTTTTTCGTCATAGACTATGGATAGATCAAAAGGCAGCTGTTTTTTTTCGGCAGCTTGTCGATATTTTCTAGAAACGCCACTACTTAGAGGGAGAGTACTGCTTTCATAGATATAGTCGATGCCAATAGCACTCGCAGTCACCAAACTTTTAAGGTTAAAATTGGAGTATTGTATGGTGAGTTCGTTAGCGTAGTATTGCTTTTCTTTCAGTAAATCACCTAACGATGAATGAGCGTATCCTAGTTTTATGACAGGTTCTCCATCGATCATTTGGTACATGCCACCAACTGAAGTGGTGTGAGCCATTAATACTTCATGAGCATGATATTTTTTAATGTCACCAAAATCTTCTGCAAGTCCTTTAAGTATTTCTTTTTTAATGGCCCGTTCAATTTTTTTATCGGTGTCCTCTCGAGCTATATCGTGATTGGAAAGTAATTGATCGATTGATTCAAAGTGATAGGTAGCTACACTAGGGACGGGAATACCACTAAAAACAGCCTGAAATTTTTCATGATTGGATAACCCTAATTCTTGTTTAACTTTCTGTACAAAAGCCTCAAAAGGGGAACTGGTTTTACTTGCCTCTGATATCAAGTAATCAATTTTATCTCGTTTTTTGTCAATCTTACTTAAGGCTTTTTCTAAGTCGGTTTGGAATTTAGGAATAGCTATTAGTGTTTTGAAATGTAATGTGATGAATTGGTCATACAATAATGTGGTTTCATCTCCACTTTTTTTGATTTTTTTGAAATTATCTTCACCAAATATTTGAAATAACTTATTGCAAAATTGGTCAATTTGACTGCCATTGATGCCCGTAATAATGAGTTGGGGGGTACGATCAGATGATTCCGTTAGAGCATCTCTCATGAAATGGAATGATGTTATAATTTCAATAACTGCCTGACCACCAACCGCTCCAGTTCCGCCAAAAAAAATCATTTTATATTCCAAAATACCAACAGATTTAGAACGAACAAGTTCTTTGAGTTTAAGGAAATAGGATTGATGTTTATATTGCGTAAAATCGTCTTTACTGAGCATGAATTTTCGTAAAATAAGTAGGCAAAGATAACAAAAAAACCTAGGGCTTAATTTATGATCGGTTGGGTTTTTCTATGTCAGATTTATTCTAAATTTATTTGTATTCATCCGAACTACTGAAGTTGTTTTAGGTGATCCTGGTTATTGGCAATGAACTTTTTAAGAGGGGTGTACATGGCTATTTTTTCTTCTTTAGTGGAAAGCGTTATAATGTCTGGAGATATTAAAAGATTAGGGTGATTTGTTTTACGAATTTCATCTTCTAGTTCAGGCGATAACCCAATACACCATACGCAGGAATAAGTGGATACTTCTTTTATGATACTGGGGTCAGTTATCATAGAGTTGATGATGTGGGGTACAGACAAAGCTTCTAAAATTTTGATAAAACTACTTTCTTTTTGGACATACAATGCTTTAAGTTCTGGAGATGTAATTAATACAAATGGTATTGAATGATTATAGGTAGATTTAGGTTCTTTAGGGTTTACAACGGAAGAAGAAATTTTTGGATATACATTCAACGATTCTTCTTTGAGCTCTTTCACTTTTTTTGGTGTTTCTTGAGGTAAAACTACTAAAGTTTTGAAAAGAAGTTCAATATCAATTGGGTCTAAGGAGTCCATTTATGTGACAAAACAACATTTTTTTTTGGAGAGATTCTATTTTTTCGATTGAAACATTGAAATCAAAGCTTTTATAAAGTATTTTAACTCAAGTTTATGAAGATAGAAGATAACATCGTTAATTTGCACCAATGCAAATTGATCTTGTTTCCCAATCTAAAATCAATACGGTTGATTTTAATCAGCTTGATTTTGGAAAAACATTCACAGATTACATGATGGTTATGGACTTTGATGGTGAATCTTGGAGTGGTTTAACTATTGAGCCCATCAATACCCTTAATTTTCACCCAGCAATGTCTGTATTCCATTATGGACAGGCTATTTTTGAGGGACTTAAGGCGTTTAAAGCTACAGATAATCGTGTAAATATATTTCGACTCAATGACAATCTATTGCGTTTTAATAAATCTGCCGAACGATTAATGATGCCATTGATTGATATTCCAACTGTATCAGATGCAATTAAAAAATTCATAGATATGCAACGTGACTGGGTGCCTTCTAGGGATCAAGGGTCATTATATTTAAGACCTTTTATGATATCTACAGATAATACTCTTCGAGCGGTATCTAGCAGTGGTTTTAAATTTGTGGTTATTGCTTGCCCAGTAGGTTTTTACTATGCGGAGCCTATCAGTATAATTGTAGATAAAAATTATCGCCGTGCTGCTACTGGTGGAATTGGTTTTGCAAAAGCAGCAGGAAATTATGCAGCTTCTTTTTATCCATCCAAACTTGCCAAGGAAAAAGGATTTGATCAGGTTCTATGGACCGATATTACAAATAATTTTACACTGGAGGAGTTGGGTTCTGCTAATTTTTTCTTTGTGAAAAATGGGGAGTTATATACTCCTAAAATGCGTGATAGTATTCTCAATGGAATTACACGCAATACCGTTATTCATCTTGCTAAAGAAAGTGGAATGATGGTGCATGAAGCAGAAATAACTGCCGATGAATTTAAAAAAGATTTAAATTCAGGATCTGTAGATTGTGTATTTGCTACGGGTACAGCTGCAGCAATCACATACATTCATAAAATTATGATTGATGAAGAAACGTTTCATGTCAAATCCAATATGTATGCTCCAGTAAATCAACTGCACAAAGATTTAGAAGATGCCAAATTTGGATTAAAAAATCACGAAGAATGGAATGTTTGGGTCTAGTCTCTAGCATTTAACTTTTTTATTTTCTTTTAATTCAATAACCTATCTTCGTTTGGTGGGGTCAATTTCGAATACATCGTGGTTCAGAATGGGTTGGGTTTTGCTTGTCCTTCAATTCAACCTATCAGTATTTGCTCAATTGTACTCGCTTACTTCATCAGAATATTATATTTATTTTGATTCGGATAGTTACGAAATATCCAAGAAGCAAAAGAAATCACTAACTGATTTAATATTAAAGATTGGGGGGACCAATATCAAAGAAATTTATGTCGAAGGACATACCGATAGCTTTTCTACAGATAGTCATAATCAGGTTTTAGCTGCCAATCGGGCTAAAGCTACTTCTGAATTATTGCAAGAAATTGGAGTTCCTCAACGCTTCATTAAAATGGAAAGTTTTGGCGAATCACGCTTAATTTCTGATGAATCTGCTAACAATAGACGTGCTAAAGTATTTTTTGTATATGAGAGTGATAAACGTTCAAGCTTAGACCCTCCCAAATGGATTATTGTTAAAACGATTAATAAAAAAACAAAAAAGCCCATAAATGCTATCATTGGTTTTGATTACAAGGATGTCGAAATGAAATTTTCTTCGACAGGTTCGGATGGCGAAACAATTGCTTTCAGTATTTTAGATCAAAATTTAGAACTCATTGCCACGGCCAATTATTATTTGAGTGCTTATTATCAGATTCCAATATCAGATTTTGATAAACCTTCCGATACGCTGATTTATGTTCTTGAACTAACCCCAGTTAAAATTACAGGTAAATTCACTTTCAATCATATCTATTTTTTTACAGATAGTGATGAAATAAGGCCAGAGAGTATGCCGGAATTACACAAATTATTGGCCGTATTGAACCGTAATACAAGTGCTTATATTGAAATACAAGGACACATGAATTGCCCAGTCGACCGACCTTTAAATCATGTTCAACGTCAGTTTAATATGGAGTTGAGTTATAAACGGTCCAAGGCTATAAACGATTATTTGGTTAGAAGCGGAATAGACCAAAAACGTTTATCTTATAAGGGAATGGGAAACACTCAAATGAAATTTAAACTTCCCAAAAATAAGGCAGAAGAAGACCAAAATAAACGCGTTGAAATATACACCCTAAAAGAAATTTAATTATTTAAATCCCACCGGATGTTTAATCGAAGACTACGGGGCATCATGGGATAGGATGGGGAACTGTAATAGTCTTCTCCCATAAAACCCTGTTGTGCATGAAAAAATTCAATTCCCATACAAAAGCTCTTAACTTGTGCATTTGCATATATCTGAAGAGGAGGATTCATTTGAAATGAAGTATTTGTAATATGCCAAGATCGAGTATATGGGTTATATCTTGGGCTATTGAATGTTGCAAACCAGTATGTTCGCATACCAAGTTGAACCCTTAATTTTTTTTGAAACAATCTAAATTCGCTAAAAAGATTGCCCGATGCCGATGTTCTAGGACGGGGTAATACTTTTTCGTTGGAGGAGTATTGAAATAGAAAACCGATATCGGACCCCAAATGAGGATATCTCAATTGATGCCGGATAGCCGTTTTGAAGTAATTTACTGTGGGTTCATGTTGGGAAATTTGATCGTTACTATGATAGTAAACAATTCCTTGTATCGCTTCACCTAGCATTTCAAATTTAATATTTTGTCTATCGATAGAAGTGGATATACTTCCAGATATTCGCGTAATGCCGATTTTTGAAAATGCATTGTACCATTGCACAGCATTGCTCAAAAAAGTTTGTTGAAATAAAGTGGGCTCTGTTTGTTGAGATAAAATGGTAAGTTGAATTTGCTTTTTTTTATTGGGCAATTGATACATTCCTTCTAACAAATAATCACCTTGATTAAAACCCATAAGCCCCATCTTATAACGATATGAAACGGCAGATTGATTCAAATCAATCTTACCTCGAATCTTAAAAAATAGGTTTTGATAGGATTGAATGGAATCATTTTGGAAAATATTACTGTAGTCATGGATCACACTCGCAAAAAGTGTCCCTTTGCCTAGCTTTCGAGTATATCCCAATTCATTTTCAATAGAGCGATGATATGCAGAATCTTTAAATGCCAAGAGTACTGTGCCATAAATTAGGCTATCTGGGTCATTGTCTTCAAATTCTATTCGTTCATTTTTTAGAGAGGTGGATAGGTAAAATTGATCGTCAAACTGACTCAAACGCGTATCTAATACAGTATCATTAGATGCTCCTCCAGGTCTAAAATACTGGGTCACATTAAATTTATTTTGTGCTAGAGTGCCAGTAGCATTAGTATAATTTACCAAACTGTTGTTGAGCTTTTCTCTGCCGAACTGAGTGTTGAAAGTAGAATCGGATATGAGTCCCCCAGAAACCGTATTTTTTGATTTGTTCCAAATGTAGGAGGATACCATTTCGTATTTTCGATTTGGGGTATAATAACTGGTGTAGAATTTAGTGTTAAATAAATTTCCCATTCTCACCCGAGAAAAGTTTTGTAGGTTCGAAAAATAAAAATTTTGATTTTTAATTCTTCGGTAATCCACTCCAAAAGACAATCGTTCAGAAATTTGTTGCGCATGCGTTACTTCAATGGAAAGCATTTCGTTGGCTCCTTGAGAGTAATTTAGCCGTGTAAACGGATTTGTAGTTTGGTATATACGAATGCTGTCATCATATAAATAAGGAGTTAGTTGATCCGCTCCTAATCGAAGGGATAATGAAGGGGTGCTTTTTTCTGACAGGGTTAAAATCGGGGTAGCTTCTAAACCAAGATCTACAAATGGAAAAGCGTTTTGATAGGAAGGGTAATAATTGTAAAATAAATTTAAACTAGTATCAAATGGGCTTACTTCGTTCGTGAAAAATAATAGTTGATCGGTATTGTAAACGGCAACATCTGCAGGTTTGTAATTATGAGCAGAAGAGGTGTCTAAAATTTGAGAAAATAGGGAAGTGCTACATGACGTAAATAAAAAAGTAATGATTACATATTTTGGTAATGCAAACATTATTTAGTGGAAAAAAAATAGACTTTATTATTAGAGTTGCCAACGGCATCAATAGCACGAACATATACCTCATATCGAGTAGGTTCAGCTTTTGGTAATGCAATACGATTATTGAAGGTATAGACCGAATCATTTACAGCTGTTTTATAACTAATTAAGTCTGCGGATAAGTCATCGGGTTGCATTTCAAAAAAGAAACTGTCTAAAGCATAATTGTCTCTGCATATAATGTTGAATGAGATGGAATCTTGATAATCAATCAAGGTGTCTATACTCGGGAAAAGAAGGTCGAAAGTGGGTGCATCACCATCGATATAGCTGTCATATTCAGGAAGATTGAATTCATCTTTACAGGATGACAAAAAAACAGTAGCGATCATACCCGCAATTAATATTTTCTTCATACTGCAAATAACATAAATATTTAGCAGACTATCTTTGCTTCCATGGCAAAGGAAGTAGATTATTTGATTGTAGGAGGGGGAGTGACTGGCAGACTGCTTCAAATAGAATTAATGAAACGTGGTTTAAAAGCTTTGGTTTTTGATAAGCTCGACAAAAATCATTCGACTCAAGTGGCCGCTGGTTTAGTAAATCCTGTAGTTGGAAAGTTTTTTACTGTAGGTTGGCGTGCCGAAGAATTTTTTCCATCATTAGCTCAATATTACCGGGCGATAGAGCATAAGTTGAATGCTTCATTTTTTAAGGAAAAACCAATGAAACGTATCATTGCTAATGCAGGGGAACAAAACATATGGCTAAGTAAAGCACATCTTTCTAAATATGTTGATTTTTGCTCTTTCAAACAAGAAAAAATTAAAGGATTAAACACGGATTGGGGTGTGTTGCAAATTTTACAATCTGGAGAAATGAATACTCACTCTTTTTTGGAGGCATGTAATGCTAATTTGCCGAGTATTTTTGAATCCTTTGATGCAAGTCAGTTGGACATTGAACAAAAAAAATATCATATGTTTTCGTATAGAAATATTATTTTTTGTGAGGGGTATGAATCCATAAACAACCCATTTTTTAAAGACTATCTTTCGATTATCCCAACCAAAGGCGAGTTGCTAGAAATTTGTGCGGAAGGTATTCCAGATGATTGCATTTATTTAGGAGCTGTTTTTCTGCAGCCCAAAGGTAAAAATCGATGGACTGTTGGAGCAACTTATGAGAAGAATCAAACCTCATTGGAACCAACGGATATGATGAAGTCGGACTTGGAAACTAAACTGAACAAACTAATCCGTGTGCCGTATTCCATCACGAAGCATTATTGTGGTATTCGGCCAGCCTCTATAGACCGAAAACCATTGATGGGAAAACACCCAACCATTGATTCGATGTATACCATGAATGGAATGGGGAGTAAAGCCATCAGTATGGTTCCATTACTTGCTCAGGAAATGGTAAATTATATGGAGCATCATATACCTTTGTCAGAAGAAATTAATTTAAATCGATTTTTTTGAATAGTGTTTTTTATTATATCCGATTAGCGCTTATTTGGTTAGCCTTTTTTGCTGTTGCTAAAATTTATTTTTTGGTGATTAATGGATGGAACGGGTGGGGCACTTTTGTAGATATGATGCAGGTCTGGTGGCACGGATTGCGATTGGATTTTTCCGTGGTTGGTTATTTTACGGCTATTCCGCTTTTAGGTCATGCTCTTCAGCAGTTTATACCTCGACGGTTGCCATTATTGGTCCAAGTATATCATGGATTTGTTTGGATATTTACTACACTCATAGTCGCTTCAGATCCGTTTTTTTATTACTACTGGGGTCAAAAAGCAAATTTAGATTTCACTCAGTTTTTAGGACAAGATAATGCTGGAATAGCTTCCATTGAATGGACGACTTTTCTTTCTTCGGTATTATTTATAACCGTTAGTTTTTTTATATTTTGGAAATGGGTTTTATCTTGGTTTAAGCTGCCAGAAAAGGGGAACATTATTGTGATTATTCTGCTTTTGGCCTGTTCTGTTTTTTTTATTAGAGGTGGATTGGGGAAGGTGCCCATCAATATATCAAGTGCATATTTTAGTCCCAATAATATTCATAATAATGCTGCGGTGAATGGTGTATGGAATTTTTTAGCAACCGAGTTAGAAAAAGACAAACATGCTCCGCTGCGTTTTTTTGAAAATCAACGTGAAGCAGAGCAAATGATATCTTCTTTCAGATCTTCTCCTAAACAGGATTATACAGATTTATTAAAACCCTTCACTCCCAAGACTAATATTATTTGTATTGTATTGGAGAGTTTTAGCGGCAAGGTTGTTGGGTCGATCAGTGGTCATAAATATGCATCTACACCTGAATTGGATTCAATTGCTATTTCAGGGATTACGTATTCCAATGCGTATGCATCTAGTTTTAGATCGGATAAAGGATTGCTTGCTATTACGACTGGAATTCCAAGCGGTGCTCGTCAAACCCTTACTAATTTTCCAGATAAATTAGCGAAGAAACCTTCTATCTTCAATCTGTTCAATTCTCCATATTTCAGTTCTTTCTACTACGGGGGTAATATGGATTTTGCGAATATTAAAGTTCTTTTTCAAGAGGCCAATGCTGTAAAATCAGAAGATGATTTTAATACATCGATTAAAAATACGTGGGGCGCGCATGATGAAGTAGTTTTCAAAACCTTTGCAGATGATTTTATTCGTAGAAAACAGCCTCAATTTTCCATGCTTTTTTCATTGAGTAGTCATGAGCCTTTCGATGTGCCAAATTTTCATCGTTATGAAGACCCATATCGCAATAGTATTGCCTACACCGATAGCTGTTTAGGTGTATTGATACAACGCTTAAAAAACAGTGATAAATGGGATAATACGCTCATTATCATTACAGCAGATCATGGAGTGAAACGTCCTGACAATGCTCCTATTTATAGTGAAAGAAATTTTATAATACCTCTAGTTTTAACGGGTGGTGTTGTAAAGAAGGATACGATGATCTCTGAAATTGTAAGTCAGGCAGATATTCCATCTACCCTTGCAAATTATATAAATCAGCCTTCAGTTTTTTTACAAAATTCGATTCTAAAACCGAGTAATTATGCCTTCTATTCCTATCATAATGGGCTGGTATCTGTCACTCCAGAGGGTATCCAATATTTTGACATTACGCAGCATAAATACCTCACGGGCAGCGTAAATCCACCCATTGAAAAGGCTTATTATCAGTGGATGAATGCCTATTTTTTTAACCGTTAGTAGCGGATAAATTTTTGTCTGAGGCCTTCAACAATCATATAATATACTCCTGCTTGTAAGAATTGAATATCAATGACTGTTTTTGAATCGGTTAATGTGCCTTGACCAACTACTGATCCTGTTGAGTTATAAACGATATAGGATGAAGTATTTCCGTGAGTTCGCTCCACGTATATTTTTTCATGAGCAAGAGTGGGATATAGCTTTATCACAGGTGGTATCGTAGCGGATATAGCGGATGTAGATCCGTTAATATTTGCAATTGAGTCCATAATTCCAAGGCTCATATTTCTGTAGCTACCGCTCCCGGTTGTTGTCTGAGTTACCGCCTTAACCAAGTAGTAGTTGTTGCCCTGAAAGGGTGATTGATCAATATATTGTAAATCAGTGATGAGCTCAGCATGGATGGGTGTTCCAAAACTTCCCTCTTTTTTTCTACTGCGATATACCTGATACCCCAATACATTAGGGTCAGCACTTCCTTGCCATTGCAGGGTTACTTCATTACGATTAGCGTTGGTAGACGCTTGAACCTCAGATGGTGGTGGTATCATGTGAAGTCGAAGTGAAGGATCTCCAAGAAGTGCCATGGATGCCGTGTTTTGGTAATAGTTGGCATCGTAATCTCCCCAGTTGTTTTGTGAAATTAGGGCAATATTCCCCAGGGTTTCTCCTAGTGCTAAGGGATGGGTAACCCATTTGGGTCTACCTGACCAGAAAGTAGCAAATCCTAATTTTGGACTGGCTAATGATCCTTTTAATAGGTTATTCTTACTGTCAAAATCGCCAAAGAAACTGCCAAATAATTGATTAAAAGCCGCCATATGTTGGGTGTTGAATACTTGGGTGTTTCCAAAACCAGAACACGTAGAGTATGAGCCAGCTCCGCAGGCATAGGACAGGAGATAATCATTGGACGTATTGGCAGTGAGCACGTCTTCAAATAGCACACGATCCTTACCACAAATCGCAGAAAAGTCACGAATGGCAGCAGAGCTGAACCCTTCGGCATAGGGGCTAAAATTGTCTTCAATGATTCCTTTTTCGATCAAGTTTTCTTGTCCCATTTTAAATTGGTGAATTTTCCGTAAGTATTGCCGAGTTAAAGCAACTTCAGACTGCTCAAGGATGGGAAGCTGACTAAAATCAACCCGACCGACACCGATGGTGACCTTGCCTGGAATACGGATATTATCAAATTTTTCATCACCAATTCGGTTTTTATTTTCTTCACGTTTGGCCAGTGTAGTTGAGTCGTTATCGGTCCATGCACCGTAAATGGTGCCGTAAAATACATCGGCTGGCCAGGCTCCACAATGGGAGTTTGGATCGGTCTTTCCGTGTCCGTCAGGTGGAGATTGATACACTGGGTCAGCACAATAGAGTCCGGAATAGGGTACTGGGATATTGCCTAATAAATAGAGGGCATTGCAACCGGATAATCGAATGTTGTAATCGATAATGGCTTCTACATCCGCTACGTTTTGGCCTGGGGCGATGATGGATTTGAAAACAGTCCATCCGTCAGCAGTCAGATCTTGGGTCAATTGACGGACATCCTCTGGCATAGAATCCTGAATCAGTGTACTGACCAATACGCCCATTACTCCACGGTTGTGCACCTCTGGTTTATGGATTGCCCAAGTGATATATCCATATCCTCGAATGGAATTGTTGGTATTGAGTGGATCCTGAACGGAGGTTTGTTTGACCACGACATATTCATATACTGCTGTAGTGTCAATATCTGAATCACGAAACAAACGATCGGTTGCTGGCAGCGAAGCGAAGGCATTTCCCCAATTCCTTTCGCCCCAGTCTCTGCGGTATAGGATGTACGATTGTACTTGTTCGTCTGCGTCCCATTCGATGACTACCGAAAGGTCATTTGGATCCCAATATGCCCTCGCCTGAACAGCACGATGTTCGGCATAGGTTTGAGCAAAATTTTGGTAAAAGCTAAAAAGAGCGAAGAGTGTGATGGTTAGCCTAATCATTTTCATCGTTAAAAATAGGTTTATTTTCGCACAATGTTAATCGAAATGCATAAAAAAGGATTCCTCGTTTTAATTTTTTTGATGGGATTTACACCAATCTATGCCCAAAAATTTTGTTCGCATTATCAAATAGAACACCAGCTGGCTTCTCAAAATACAGTAGATACGCGAGCTGATACGTTTGATGTAACCCACTATGACATTCATGCCTCGTTTTTGTCTTACTCCTCGGCTAAAGCAATAGATGCAACAACAACACTGACTGTAGTGATGAAAAAAGAAGCCTCAACCATGCGATTGGATTTATTGGATTTGTCTGTTTCTGGGGTAGTTGTGAACGGTTTAGATGCGACCTTCTCGTATCAAAGTCCTGCTTTACAGATTTATCTTCCACCAGCGAACATCGGAGACACCTTATCCATTCTTGTCAATTATGCAGGCAATCCAGTAGAAGATCCGCAGTGGGGTGGGTTCTATTTTTCAGGTGAATACGCATACAATCTTGGCGTAGGTTTTGCGTCTGATCCTCATAATTTTGGCCGTGTCTGGTTTCCTTGTTTTGATAATTTTGTCGATCGAGCAACCTATACTTTTTCGATTACGGTCGAGGAGGGTTACAAGGCATATGCCAACGGATTATTGCACGAAGTGATCGATCAGGGTAAACAAACTCAAACTTTTGTTTGGAAAATGAACCACCCCATTCCAACCTATTTAGCTTCTGTGGCTATGGCTCCCTATGAGGAGGTTACGTATACGGTGGACGGTATTCCGGTGATACTTACGGCACTGGCTGGCGATACCGCCAATCTTCGTTTGAGTTTTGAAAATTTAGCAACCTGTATTCAAACTTTTGAAACCGTATATGGAAAACATACGTTTGATCGTATCGGATTTAATACGGTTCCTTTCAATGCCGGGGCGATGGAACATGCGACCAATATAGCCTACCCCCGTTATGCCATTGCTAATGGGGATAAATCTTCCGAAACACTTTTTGCCCATGAATTGGCTCACCATTGGTGGGGCAACACCATTACCTGCAAAACACAAGAAGATATGTGGCTCAATGAAGGGTGGGCATCCTACTCCGAACGCCTTTTTTTAGAAGCCGTTTATGGGCGGTCTGCCTACGATGACGATATCGAGACCAATCATCATGAAGTCTTGCAATTTGCCCATGTAAAAGATCAAGCGATTCTTCCTGTTAGTGGGATTGGTCATGCTCATACCTATGGTAGGCACGTGTACGATAAAGGAGCAGATATGGTTCATACGCTTCGGGGATTGATGGGAGATGCCGCTTTTTTTGAGGCATGCAGCCGTTTTCAGCAGCACTATCAATTTCAGGATGTAACCACTGCGATCATGCAAGACTTTTTTCAAGCCTACACCTCGCTTGATTTGAGCGGCTTCTTTGAACAGTGGATTCGGAAACCTGGATTTGCTCATTTTGATATTCTTGCTGCTACAAAACAAGATCAAGGGTACGCCTTAACACTCAAACAAACACCCCGTTTCAATGAGGAAATCTATACAGGTGTAAAATTATCCGTTTCTGGGTTTGCTGCAAATCAACGTTTTGATACGACGGTAGTTATCGATCAAAGTCAACAAACCTTCAATTTAGCCTGTCCCTTTGAGGTAGGATATTGGGTACTGGATCCCCAAGATAAAATTAGTGATGCCACCACTACCGATCAAGTAGTATTGCAACCAGAGGTGACCGTTGACTTGCCTCACGGTATGATGAAGAAAGTGACCCTAAACGCTTCAGACTCACTATCTATCTGGGTGACCCATCACTGGGCTCCGGCCGATGGCACGTGGGGGAAGCCTTTGGGAGCTCAACTGAGCCGAGAACGCTATTGGGAGGTACAAGGACTGTGGAATGAAAATACGGAGGTTTCTGCTCAGCTCATCTACAGTGGATTGAAATCAACAGCTCCTGATTATGGATTTTTGGATGCCGATTTGATTCGAACTACCGAAGATAGCCTGGTTTTGCTATACAGACCTCATGCTAAAGCGGCATGGACCGTGGCTTCCGACTATACCAAAAATATGGGTTCGTTGTTTGATAAACGCGGGACTATAACCATTGATCGGTTGAAGAAAGGGTACTATTGCTTGGCCATGTATGATGCGTCCTTGTTGCAGGTGACTCGTCCCAATCTATCCCATGCTTTTCAAATATTCCCCAATCCTGCGAGCAAAGAAATTTCCATTGTGTTTGAATCGCCTGAAAAGGGATTATTAGAAATCACGTCTACTCAAGGGGAAGTGATTTTTACCTCCGATTTGAAAAAGTCAATGACTCACCACGTCATTGATATTTCGTCCCTCGCCAGTGGTATCTATGGAGTAGGCATTTCGGTCCATAACAAGGCCTACGATATTCGCCGATTGGTGGTCGAATAGCCTGTTTTCGGATTCTGTCGTTCCTTTTTTTTTATGATATTCGTCATATTTGGATATGATTTTTATACATGTTTCAAAAAATGACAGGGAGTCTATTTTGTAGTTAAAAAACTGATTACGAATAATTTACAGTGTATTTTTAGCGTTTTTTTAATGCAGTGTTCATTTTTTTGAATGCTTGTTTTTTTAAAATAAATGATTGAACTTTCGGAAAATTTAAATTCTATTTTCTATGAAAAGTCACATCAATTTATTCAATCAGTTCAGGAGTGGTATCTTATTTTTCACACTTATTTTTTCTAGTTTTCAAGCACAGGCACAAGGTTTTCGAGATTTTTTCGGATCTCATATTTTTGCTCCCACGTTGAGTGAGCCGGTTTTTACGCCGTTGGTCGTGGACATCACTCCTGTAGATGACACCAAAAAGGGAGTTTCGGGCGATTTGTTTATCGAAAATTGCTACTAAAAAATAAAGTTGGATGGGGGAAATCAGTATCGTTTTTTACGTAGTCGTTTCAACATTACCAGAACTATAGGTTCTAGTGTAGGAGAGTATCTTCGGTTTCAGGGATTTGATGAGGAGGGTGAAGAGATTACACCCGGATCTACTAGTCTATATGGGGGATGGGCCTTGGAAGACTGGGTCCAGTCTTTCCAACCTTGGACGGTGATTGAGTATGTTCGAGATCCATGGAATCCCGATATCCTTACCCCCAAAACACACTTCGGATTGGCATTGGTAGATATGTATACCGATGATTTTGGATTTGCTGCGGAATGGTATTTTGATTTCTTGATGCATCATCCACGGGTGAAAACCATCAAAATAACGGATATCAGTTATAATGAATTTTTACATGAATATTCGTTTGGGGCAGAAAACCAAACCACACTCACTATCATAGACGAAGATGAGATCCTATCGACCCAAATAGCAACCACCGAAGACTGCCTCACCTTCGATCATTTTCAGATGAACGGAAACATCAATTTAGATGGACGATGTGGTCGGATAATAAATGAATTGGCTCTCCCCTCCAACGGCATTGATCCCCCCGAAGTAGTATCCGATAAATTTCGATTTGGAGATTATGTGTCCTTCGATTATTTGGGTGACCATTGCGAGGGATGTACGGAAATTGCGGCTGAACCCTACCCCGTGAACCCAGGACCAATGCCCTGTGGCCGAAAGATACTATTGTTTATGAGATGGTGCATTCGGGAGGCGGAGGACGACCTTTTTCGAGACACAGATTGGGCAAATATGTGGTGCCGGGAGATTCGTTCATTATCCACGATTCCATATATTTAGATTTTTATAATGACTATGACAAATTTGAATTACGATTATTAACTCCTTTAATGTTTAGTCATGATTATGGGAGTCGCAATTTATGGTCAGAATTTTGGGAAGATACCGAAGATAATGATGCTCGATTACCATTGAGGCACCGCCGTATTTTATCGGCAGAGCCGCTACAACCCGAAGAAATTAGGGTGTACCCCAATCCGTGTACCACGGGCCGGCTTAACCTAACGGGGCCTCAGATTTCGGATCTGCGGATAACCGACGTGTTGGGGAGAGGGATTGCCCATCGTCGAATAGAACAGCAAGGGCAAGCCACTGTGGTGGAGGTTTTTCCCCACCAAGCGGGGATGTATACCGTGGAGTACCGCACCCCAGATAAGATCATTCGCCAAAAAATATATTTAAAACAACATCATCCATGAGAACATTAACCTACATCGCCGTTTTTTTTATTCTATTAACCCATGTTCATGCCCAAAAACGGTATGCTGATGTTTCATCTCGGGTACACTACCCCGATTCGGGACATGTGTATGTGAGTCCGAGTACCGATAGTTTATCCTGTTGGATGTTTAATCACGGACCAGATTCGTTGTATGCGGTAGATGTCATCTATTTTAGAGTCAAACTGAGTGAAATCATATTGGGGCCTTTCCCGATAAAAGTAGGAAAGGACATGGCACCAGGCGACTCGGTTTTTCTGAAGCAGGTTTTTGAAATGAAATACTCGCGAGCCCAACCATCGATTCCGGTTTGTTCGGAAGTGCACGTATATAGTAATTTTCAAGCGCGCACCCCATTAGAAATAGAACATGATTCTACCCTAGGCAATAACCGCCATTGTATTGATGCGGCTCATGCACTGAATTACCCTACCGGTGTAGCAGCGGTATCATCCGAAGCTCAGGTGACAGTCTATCCCAATCCGAGTTCTGGTATTGTGCATATCCAAACAGCATGGCCCCTTGACGAAATAGCCGTATACAATGCGGTAGGTAAGCAGTTGCCAATACAACCCCATGGACGAGATCTAGACCTTTCGGGCGAAGCATCTGGCTTGTATTTTGTAGTTCTAGAAACCCGGAAAGGCAGGTTGGTCAAAAAAGTAGTGAAAAGGTAGTGGTTTTAGTGATGTAAGATTCCATCAACCTGTTCTTTGATCCATTCGCCCAATGTTTCGATACCCAATCGGGTATTGGCACTGGTTTCGAGAATGACGGGAAGCGTGGCAAACAATTGGCTAAGTTCATGTTCAAAGGCCATCATATTGGCTTCTACGATTTTGGGTTTTTTCTTGTCGGTTTTTGTAAAAATAACACCCACCGGTACCCGATGTTCGCCACACCAAGCCATAAACTCTAAATCTATTCGTTGTGGAGGAATGGACGCATCGATCAAGGTGAATACAACAAAAAGATTTTCACTACGAAGAAGGTATTCGGTGATAATTTCTTCAAAATTGGCCCGTATTTTTTTACTCACTTTTGCGTATCCATAACCCGGTAAATCTACCAGATTGAGGATATTTTCGACATCAAAGAAATTGATTAATTGGGTTTTCCCAGGTTTTGCACTGGTTTTGGCCATGTCTTTTTTGCGTGTAAGTGCATTTATTAAAGAACTTTTCCCTACGTTACTGCGACCAATAAAGGCGAACTCAGGGTTCTTATTATCCGTTATTTGTTCTACCAGACTATAGCTTCTCAGGAATTGGGCTCGAGCAAAATTCACGGTACGAAGATAGAACACAAAGTTCATACTGCTTTGTTGTATTAGTTGTAACCCGATAAGATTCCCACGGATGTGGGTAAAAAACGTAATAATCAACCTAAATTTGCACAACCTAAACCATGGGCACAAACGTAAAACCCTATCAATCTGATAGCACTAAAAAAGAGCAAGTCCAACAAATGTTTGACAATATTGCGCATAAGTACGATTTTTTAAATCGTTTTTTATCGCTCGGTATCGACATTGGATGGCGTAAAAAAGCCATCAAAATGCTGGCAAAACATCAACCAAAAAAAATATTGGATGTGGCCACTGGTACGGCAGATTTTGCTTTGGCAACACTTCCATTGCAACCCGTTGAAGTGATTGGTGTAGATATTTCAGAAGGGATGCTAGACGTAGGTAGAAAAAAAATAGCCGATAGAAGGATAACCAACGTCCGATTAGAATACGGTGATAGTGAGCAATTGCAATTTGATAATGATTCGTTTGATGCGGTGATTGTAGCCTTTGGTGTTCGCAATTTTGAAAATTTGAGCCAAGGATTATCCGAAATCAATCGAGTACTCAAGCCCGGGGGTATTGCCATGATTTTAGAATTTTCAAAACCAACCGGCTTTTTTGGTCTTATATTTAATCTATATAACAAAACGTTGCTTCCGCTTTGGGGAAAACTATTTTCGGGCGATTCTGCAGCCTACACATATTTGCCAGAATCTGTAGCAGCATTTCCGGAAGGCAATGAATTTAAACAAATTATGAGGAGTCTATCATACCGAAAAGTAGATGATAGACGTTTGACTTTTGGCGTATGTTCCATTTACACAGGCACAAAATAATTATTGGTTGTTTTTTTGGGTTGCTGGGTCTCGGTGTCCAAGCACAAGAATTAAACCCGTTGTACGACCGAAAACCCATTCGGTTTGGATTTGGTATTATGGGTAACTCAGCAAAAATGAAATTTGTGGCCAGTGATGTTACCCTCAATGATGATTCGCTTCAACGCATAGAATCCATAGCGTATCCTGGTTTTGGTTTGGGAGGGTTAGTTAATTTTAGATTAGCCGATCATTGGGATATGAAAACGATGCTCAACATTCAATTTGCTAGACGAGATTTGAATTATCATTTTAAAAGTGATGTTTTGAAAACAGCGCAAATGGAATCAACGTATATGGAAATTCCGCTTTCTTTTGAGTACAAAAGTGAACGTCATAAGAATATACGGATGTATTTACTGGGCGGATTTACCTACCGATTTGATTTTACGAGTGATATCGACACCGATCGTAGCAACACTAAGCCGATTGTAGCAATGTATCCCCATACATTTTCGTACGATGTAGGGGTGGGATTAGATTTGTATTACGATTATTTTAAATTCAGCCCCGAACTCAAATTAAGCAATGGTCTTGGGAACCAATTGGTGTCCGATGAATTTATCTACTCGTCCAGTTTGAAACGAATTTCACCTAAATTAATCCAAATAAGCCTGATATTCCAATAGTGTTTTTTCAAGTCCAACATACCGATAAAAATACCCGTGCACGAGCGGGAACGATCACCACCGATCACGGAGAAATCCCGACCCCTATATTTATGCCAGTAGGCACCCAAGGTACCGTAAAAGCGGTAGATCAATCGATCTTGAAGCAAAAGGTAGATGCTAAAATCATTTTAGGCAACACGTATCACTTGTATTTGCGACCTGGATTAGATATTATCAAACAAGCAGGTGGACTTCATCAATTTATAAATTGGGATAGACCCATGCTTACGGACAGTGGTGGTTTTCAGGTATACAGTATTTCAGATCAACGAAAGATTACCGAGGAAGGTGTCATTTTTAGAAGTCATATTGACGGACACAAATTACTCTTTACGCCTGAAAATGTGATGGATACTCAACGAATCATAGGAGCAGATATCATCATGGCCTTTGATGAATGTACGCCTTACCCAGCAACACGCGAATATGCTACCCATTCCATGCATACTACCCACCGGTGGCTGGATCGATGTGTGAAGCGATTTGTTGAAACACAACCCGTGTATGGATATAAACAGCAGTTATTTCCCATCATTCAAGGCAGTGTGTTTGCCGATTTACGGGAACAAAGTACGGAATACTGTTTGAAGCATGATACCGACGGTATAGCCATTGGAGGTTTATCTGTTGGCGAACCCCATGAAGATATGTATGCCATTACGGATCAAATATGTCAGATAATTCCGCCACACAAACCTCGCTATTTGATGGGAGTAGGAACACCAAGTAATTTATTAGAATGTATTCACTTGGGCGTAGATATGTTTGATTGTGTGATGCCTACGCGAAATGCGCGAAACGGAATGCTATTTACAAAGAACGGCACGATTAACATGAAGAATAAAAAGTGGGAAGACGATTTTTCTGCCATAGATGAAGAATTGACGCCTCAATACAGCAAAGCCTACCTGAAGCATCTCTTCAAAGCCAAAGAATACCTCGGAGCCCAAATCGCAAGTGAACACAACCTTACATTTTATCTTTGGTTAGTTAAAGAAGCAAGAAAACACATTTTGGACGATACCTTTGTGTCTTGGAAAAATAAGATGGTTAGAAAATTAGATCAACGCTTATGATAGAAAATATCTATGAACGGACGAAATTCCTATCCAAAACATGTCTAAAAATAGCCATGGTCATACCTAAAGATATACCCCTGAGCTCCCTAGCCAAAGAAGAGCTAGTCAAACGATCTTCTCTACTTGCAATAAAATCGAAAGGATTGATGGTGACCCAAAATCCAGATTTCTTTCTTCAGAAATTAAATGATGCGAGAGAAGCTGTAGATGGATGCCATTTTTGGTTAGATATTATCCATGACGAAGGTTGGATCAAAAAAGACATATTGAAGCCTATTCTGGAAGAGTGTGATGAAATATCACAATTATTTGGAATGGCTATCAAAAAAATAAAACCCAATGGTTAAATGGCATAGAAATTAGAAAAAAGCGAATGCTAACGAAGCTTGATTATTATATCATTAAACGATTCCTTGGTGCTTTTTTACTAGCATTAGGTCTTTTTACAGTAATTATAATCGTGTTTGACTTATCGGAGAAAATTGATGATTTCATAGAGAATAAGGCCCCTTTTTATGACGTAATATTCCATTATTATATTAATTGGGTCCCTTTTTTATTGAATTTATTCAGTCCGGTTTTTGTTTTTATATCAGTCATTTTTTTTACATCCAAAATGGCACAAAAATCTGAGATTATAGCCATACTTGCCAGTGGTGTTTCATATCGGCGTTTGATGCGACCCTATGCCATAACAGCTTTGTTCTTGGCTTTTCTTTCTTTTATCTTATCGGCATGGATTATCCCAGAAGCAGACAAAACGCGAGTTGATTTTGAAAATCAGTATATTAGAGAGCGGACCCATTATACCCAATCACAGATAAAAACACAACTTTCGCCTGGTGTTATACTGAGCATTGGGAATTTTAATTTCTCGGATAGTATAGGTTATAAAGTGAGTTTAGAACGGATCGAAAACAACCAATTGAAGTCTAAATTATATGCTGATCAAATGAGTTGGAACGAAGAAACACAGCAATGGAAATTAACAAAATGGTGGATTCGTTCATTTGAAAATGGGCAAGAAAGACTAAAACGGGGACGATCTTTAGATACCATTATACCATTTAATCCAGAAGATTTTTTTCGAAAAAATGATGATGTGCAGATGTTTAATTTAGCAGAGTTGGACGAAATGATAGCTCTCGAAGAAATGAGAGGCACTGGGAATACTTTTTTTTATTCCACAGAAAAATATAAACGCTTTTTAATGCCTATTGCAATTATTATATTGACATTGATTGGGGTTTCGGTATCCACAAAAAAAACACGGGGAGGGATTGGCTTAAACTTAGGTGTAGGCTTGTTGATCAGTTTTACATTTCTTATCGTCTTTCAATTTTTTCTTGCTTATGGTTCTAGTGGTTCCATGCATCCATTTATCGCAGCTTTGATTCCCAATATTATTTTTGGTACAGTAGCTTTTGTCATGTACAGATTTGCACAGAAATAACGATGGAAAATTATAGTATACAAGAAGGTGGTTTTTTATTGATTGATAAACCAATACGATGGACTAGTTTTGATGTTGTTAAAAAACTGAGGAATATTTCAGGAATCAAAAAGATAGGACATGCAGGGACCTTAGATCCCTTAGCTACTGGCCTATTGATTGTTTGTTATGGGAAGTATACCAAAAAAATTGAATCCATGCAGGCACAAGAAAAAGGATATGTAGGTACTTTCGAATTGGGTAAAACTACACCATCCTACGATTTAGAAACAGCGATTGACAGGGAATTTCCAATACATCATATTTCAAATGAGTTGATTGAAGCCACATTGGATCAATTTAGAGGAGAAATAAAGCAAGTTCCCCCTCAATTTTCGGCAGTGAAAGTAAACGGTAAGAGAGCGTATGAACATGCTCGAAATGGGAATTCCATAGCGCTCAAAGTTCGCAATGCAACAGTTTCTAAATTTGACGTAGATTGTGAAAAATTTCCAACTATAGCATTCAACATAAAGTGCAGCAAAGGAACCTATATTCGCTCATTGGCCAGAGATTTTGGTGAGGCATTGCAAAGTGGGGCTTACATGTCTTCATTAATACGTACATCCATAGGCACTTATCATGTTAAAGATGCGGTGTCGATGACTAATATTCATGAAAAAGACGATTTTTTTAATCATGCAATGCAATTGATTTAATGGAGGTTATATACGATATATCTGATTTTAATCCCCAAAAGAAAGTAATACTTACCCAAGGTACATTCGATGGTGTTCATTTTGGGCATCGACGTATTTTAAGTCATGTAGTATCTGAAGCAAAAAGATGCGATGGAGTGAGTGTACTGCTGACATTTTATCCTCATCCAAGATTGGTTTTACATCCCAATGATAATGATTTGAAACTATTGACTACGATTGAAGAAAAGGTATCTTTAGTGTCTTCATTGGGTATTGATTATCTTGTTATAATTCCATTCACTCAAGATTTGAGTCGATTAAGAGCGGCTGAATTTGTTCGCGATATTTTGGTAGGTCAATTAAGACTATCAAAACTTATAATAGGATATGATCATCGATTTGGAAGAAATAGAGAGGGAGGTCTCCAAGAAATGATTCACTATTCAGATACCTACAATTTTGAACTAGAGGAGATACCACCGCAAGATATTGACGATAGTATTGTTAGTAGCACGAAAATAAGAAAGGCATTGTTAGGTGGAGATGTTCATTTAGCTAAAGAATATTTAGGTGATTTTTACTCACTCACTGGCACAGTTGAAGAGGGTTTGCAACGAGGTACAACCATTGGGTACCCTACAGCAAATATTAGGGTGAGTAGTGGTTTTAAACTCATTCCAAAAAATGGTGTGTATGCCGTGTGGGTATATATTGATAAAATAAAGTTTAGCGGTATGTTAAATGTTGGTTTCAATCCTACTTTTGTAGATAAGAAATGGAGTATGGAGGTTCATATTTTTGATTTTAATAAGAATATTTACCACCACAAGATTTTTGTTTCTTTTCAGGCTAGGATTCGTGATGAAATTAAGTTTGAAAATGAATCAGCTTTGGTAGACCAACTAAAACAAGATGAGAATAGGATTAGACAAGTACTGGCGATATAGTTTTTTTGTAGTTTTAACTAGTTTTTGTTCCTCTGTTTTTTCTCAAATTGATTCATCATCCTCAGATTCCGCTATGATCACTTCTGAATTATTTTCATTAGATATCCTTCCTGCCCAATCTATTTATGGGAGAAGTTGGGACCATGAAAATGTAGATTTACCCAAGTATGATCTCGCACAGATGAAGTTAGGCTTCAAACTTTCACTTATTGATTCAAATTGTGGTTATGTGCATCCTTTTTCGGGAGTGATTACAAGCAGCTATGGATGGAGAAGAAGTCGATGGCACAAAGGTATTGATATAGATTTAGAAGTAGGAGATCCAGTATATGCTGCTTTTGATGGGTTGGTTAGAATACAACGATATAACCCAGGAGGATATGGGAACTATGTAATGATCCGGCATTATAATGGCCTTGAAACACTCTATGCTCATTTATCTAAATCTATAGTTGAGATAAACCAGACAGTGAGAGCAGGTGATGTAATAGGTTATGGAGGAAATACGGGAAGAAGTACAGGATCTCATCTCCATTTTGAAACCCGATTAATGGGGCAGGCTTTTGATCCATCTCGAATAATAGATTTTAATACTTTTCAAATCAAGGATCCAAATCCATTTATCAATCATACGTGGTTTCCTTATATAAAAAACGGGAATCCTAATATACAAGTATATCCAGCAAGTGCTAAGCGATACCACAAAATTCGATCCGGAGACACGTTGTATGGTCTGTCATTGAAATATGGTACTTCAGTAAATACAATCTGCAAATTAAATGGTATTCGAAGAACGACTGTTCTTCAAATTGGACGTTCATTACGTGTGAAATAGTGTTTGATTTTTGAATTGTATACTTTCAATGGTACGCATGATATCCTTGTTGATGAAATTATAGATGGGAAGGATGCTATCCCTGTTGGTCTTGGCATTGAAGTAAAATGAACCCCTCAGAAAATGCGATTTTCCATCTGAAATAAAAAAATTAAGCGGTGTGGCAGTTTTACCTTCTAAATCATAAATCATACCCGTTAAATTTTTAACAGGATCATTAATTTCGCGTTCTATGATTTCTTCTGCTCGTTGAAGGTGGGGTTTGAAAACCATTCGGTATGCATCTTCTGTGAGACTATCCAAATCACCTGGACCTTCAATTGGAATATAGCTTAAATGAAGTGTGGCATTAAAGGGTGTATAATCGACATTGTACCAACATGAGTTGTCTGGATCATCTATGTTTTTAAATGTACTATAAATTGGGATATCTAGAGAAAATGGACACGCCGGTGTTTGTGTTTTATTTCCTCGTTCTGGGAAAGTAATTTTGGGATAAGCCTTGGGCCTTGGCGTATATTCCGCACATCCATATAGAATGATAATAAACAACAAGCAGATATTAGGTGATATCTTCATTATTTTGCGGGCTGAGTTCCAACTTTATTCGTTTGATTTTTCGATTATCCGCACTTTCTATGGTAAATGTCATGATATCAAAATTGATGGTGTCTCCAATAGAGGGTATCTTTTTATGAATCTCAAGAATAAGTCCTCCTATGGTGTCTGCATCCTCTCTGGCTGAGTCAAAATAATCTTGAGATAAGTGTAAGATTTTTACAATATCATGAAGGGATGTTTTCCCTTCAAAAATATAGGTATGATTGTCTAATTTTGAGAAAGCTAAATCTTCTTCATCAAACTCATCTTTTATCTCACCAAAAACTTCCTCCAATATGTCTTCCATGGTCACAATCCCGCTGGTTCCGCCATATTCATCCACTACGATGGCCATATGGACTCTTTTTTCTTGAAACTCTTCTAATAACGCATCTATTTTTTTGTGTTCAGGGACAAATAAAGTTGGACGGATTAGGTGGTGCCAATTAAATTCTTTTTGTTCATGGATGTGAGGTAAAAGGTCTTTTATGTATAGTATGCCTTTGACATTATCGAAATTTTCTTCATATATCGGAATTCGACTATACGTCCATTCAATTGCTGTTTTAAGTAATTCCAACGATGGCGTTTCAAGGTCCAGACAATTTACTTCAGTACGTGGTTTCATAATTTGCTTGACACTAGTAGTGCCAAAATTAATAAGACCTTTAAGGATGTGTTTCTCTTCTATTTCTTTATTTTGATCAGCAATATCAATCGCTTGACTAATTTCTTCTACAGAAATATTGTGCTGTCTACTTTTTAAATGTTTGTCAAAAATAGAAGAACTTTGAACCAGTAAAATAATGATTGGTTTTAGTGTAAGATAGCATAATTGTAAAGGTTTTGCCATTAAACGCACAATCTGTGTGTTATTTCTAGTGGCATAAATTTTAGGGATTATCTCGCCAAATAATACGATAATAAAAGTGATGAATACAACCTGAATCATAAAGTTGATATCAATTATTCCAATAGGTGAAATGATATGTTGAAAATCAAATAATTGGTTAAAAAGGTAACTAGCATATATCACAATGAAAATATTGACGAGGTTATTCATTAACAATATGGTAGCCAAAAGACGACGTGTAGCAGTTTGTCTATCCGGATCATTGATTAATTTTAGCGCAGTATGACTTTGAGGTGAATCTTCATCATTAAGTTCCGCTAAATTTTCAGGACTTAAACTGAAAAAAGCATTTTCTGAGCTAGAAAATAGAGCAGATAATCCAAGAAACAAAAGAATTAAAAATACACCTATCCACAAAGAAGGTGAAGCCCAATTAAATTCGGTTAATAGCAGAGAATTTAATTGAATTTTAAAATGATAATAAGGCTCTGGGTCTATCTTCAAGGTTTGGTATAGAAATTAAAATGGCAAGTCGTCGTCTCCACTATCCATAATACTATCAATAGCACCTTCGTTTTGTTTTGCAATTTCTTGGCTGTTTTCATGATTGGATGGAGGAGGTGTGTTATGGTCACTTGTATTGCTATTGTTCCTATCCATCATGTTCATAGTAGTAACTCTAATTCGTGTAGTGTAGCGTTTAATGCCGTCTTTCTCCCACTCTTCAGTTTTGAGTTTACCTTCTACATATACCAATGAACCTTTTTTAAGATATTTTTCGGCCACCTTAGCTAAACCATCCCACATTTCGAGATTATGCCATTCGGTAGTTTCTACACGATTGCCATTTCTATCATTGTAGCGTTCATTAGTGGCAAGAGTTAAATTAGCAACAGCTCTATCCTTATCTAGATAACGTACTTCTGGATCTTTTCCAAGATGTCCAATTAAGGTGACTTTATTAATCATGGGTGTTTCGTTTCATAAAATTTTGTATCAAAATACTCAATGGATATTTTGTACCCATTGCTTTCATTGTTATTTCAAATATATTGTTTTTTAAAAAAAGTGGTCGTTTATTAAGATTTATTGTGTAAAAAGTAGCATAAATTTTACGATGAGATAATAGATGTTTAGTAGTAAAAGAGTCAATGATTTTAATTTTGGGATTATTGGTAAAATATTCACTGAGTTCACAAATTGAATCTTCCGATGATTTTAAACTTTCCACCATAGGAAACTGATATAAGTTTTTCCATATCCCTTCTGTTCGTTGTTCTATGTATGTATTTTCCTTATATCGAATAAAAAAGTAGGTATGAAATGTATTGACGACTTTAGTCTTTCCTCTTTTATAAGGCAGTTGGTCTACTTTCCGGTTCTTGTAAGCAATACATTGATGGCTAAATGCACACCGATCACACACAGGTTTTTTGGGGACACATTGTAAAGCTCCAAATTCCATGATAGCTTGGTTGAAGATATCCGGTTGAGATTGATCAAATATGATTCCCAAAGCATGTTGAATTTTCTTTTTTCCTTGATTAGTATCAATAGGTTCTTCAATGCCAAACAAACGACTAATAAAACGGTACACATTGCCATCTAATACAGGGTGAGGAAGTTTAAAAGCAAAACTTGCAATAGCAGCAGCAGTATATTCGCCAATACCTTTTAAAGATAGTATAGTTGAGTAATCTGATGGGAAGATGCCATGATAATATAGATGTATATTTTTTGCAGCTTCAAGAAGGTTACGTGCTCTAGAATAATATCCTAAACCTTGCCATAGAATTAGAATGTCTTTTTCGGAGGCCATAGCCAGATCGCTAATCGTAGGATATTGGGTAATAAATGCATGATAATAAGGGAGGCCTTGGCTTACTCTTGTTTGTTGGAGAATTATCTCAGAGATCCATATTTTATAAGGGTCAGTGGTGTCTCTCCAAGGTAAATTTCTTTTGTTTTTTTGATACCAATCGATTAATACTGTACTGAATTCCAAAACTTCTTCAAAAAAACAATGTATAGGTCAATAATTGTTAAAAAAAATATACTTTTGTGTGCTTAACCAAAATTACCACTATAAAATGACCAAAGCAGAAGTAGTTGAAGAAATTTCAGAACGAACAGGTATAGAAAAACTTGTAGTACAAGAAGCAGTTGAAAGTTTTTTCAAGGTCGTTAAAGGTTCATTAGTAAAAAATGAAAATGTTTACTTCAGGGGTTTTGGTAGTTTTATTGTTCAAAGAAGAGCGGAAAAAGTAGCTCGTAATATCTCCAAGAATACTCAGATTACGATACCTGCTCATAACATACCCAAATTCAAACCTGCAAAATCTTTTGTTACAAAAGTTAAAAACGGGTAAGATTCATATGTTTTTGAAAATACTTTTTTTCTTATTATTAATTGTTCCCTTGACAAAAAAATACATAAGGTAACCCCAAAAAATTAGTATTCATTGAAACAAAAAACGTCAACTATAAATGCATTAATCATAGCAACAGGTGTCTTGATCATTATTTTTTTGTGCTTACAAGGATATCATTCAAGGACCAAACTAATGGATTCAGGTCATTCTCATTCTGAAACTAGTGTATCTCAAAATAAAGGCAATCAAATACCAGCGGAGGATATTGAATCTACTATCGATATTGCTTTAGAAAACATAAAAAAAGGGAAAGAAACAGGTGATATGGGACTGGTCATGAATGAAGGTATTTTAAAGTTAAGAGCAGTAAACGAGTCTTCTCCAGATAATTTAAGAGCCATATATCATTTAGGGATGTTGTCAATAGAATCAGGGCAACTGGAAAAAGCTAAAAAAAGATTTGAAAAATTAGTATCTTTGCAGCCCGAAAATGAAGAGTATTTGAAAATACTTAATCAAATTAGGTCACAAACTGAATAAAAAGATTAGAAAATATATATTATGCCAAGCGGTAAAAAACGAAAAAGACATAAAATTGCTACTCACAAACGAAAAAAACGTTTGAGAAAAAACAGACACAAGAAAAAGAAATAATTTAATTCTTAAGAAATATGACCTACGAAATGATTATTGACGTAGGACGTGAAGGAGAAAGAATTGCTCTTCTTAAGGATAAGAAACTTGTTGAATTACACCAGGAAAATACTAGTTCCAAAAAATTTCTAGTTGGTGAATTATATTTAGGTACAGTTAAGAAAATTATGCCAGGCCTCAATGCTGCTTTTGTAGACATAGGTCATGAAAAGGATGCTTTTCTTCACTACCACGATTTAGGTCCTTATATCAAATCTTGGTTGAAAATAACCAATGAAACGATGAACGGCCAAAGAACAGATGGTGATTTATCACAATTTGTTTTGGAGCCAGAAACAGTTAAAACTGGTAAAATAAATCAAATACTAAAGCGTAACCAACAAATTCTTGTTCAGATTGCAAAAGAACCAATTTCTTCTAAAGGTCCGCGACTAACCACTGAAATCTCCATTGCTGGGAGATATTTTATTCTAGTGCCCTTCTATGATACAGTCAATGTTTCAAAAAAAGTAAGCACCTTTGATGAAAGAAAACGTCTAAAAAACCTTGGGAATAGTCTCAAAACTCCAAAGCTTGGGCTGATTTGTAGAACTGCAGCTGAGGAAAAAGGAGGTCAAGATTTACATCAAGATATCCTTGAATTGCAAAATAAGTGGAATGATATTTTTTTGAAACTACCCGCGGCATCACCTCGAGATAGAGTATTAGGAGAGTCTCAAAAAAGCTTTACCATTCTTAGAGATTTATTAAGCTATGACTTTTCTAATATCACAGTAAATCAAAAATTACTGTTCGAGGATATGAAATCGCATTTAAGCTCGATTGATAAAAAATTAGTCAAAGTATTAAAGTACTATTCAGGTAAAGAAGACATATTCAGCACCTATGGCATAGACAAACAAATCAAATCCTCATTTGGAAAAACTGTTTCATGTGCAGGAGGAGCCTACCTGATTATTGAACACACAGAAGCACTGCATTCTATTGATGTAAACAGTGGCAGCAAACACGCAAAATCAGCTAATCAGGAAGAAAACGCTCTAGCAACTAATTTAGATTCTGCCAGAGAAATTGCCCGACAGCTTCGATTACGAGATATGGGAGGTATCGTGGTAATTGATTTTATAGACCTGAGGACACCTAGTTTTAAAAGGCAACTATTTAACACACTTCGTGATGCGATGGAGGATGACAAAGCCAAACATACTATTTTGCCTATGAGTAAGTTCGGATTAATTCAGATTACACGGCAACGTGTTCGTCCTGAAATGTCAATTAAAACTGCAGAACAATGTCCTACTTGTGCTGGAACAGGGTCTATAGTTTCTAGTGTAATGATTATTGATAATATCGAAAATCATTTAAATCACTTAATGACTACCGCCACTTACAAAAAAATAACCATAGTTACTAACCCATATTTGGCGGCGTACCTTACTCAAGGATTACCCTCTATGCGAACAAAATGGTATTTAAAATATAAAAAATGGATTAACATCAAATCTGATATTAAGTATGGTATGCTTGCATATAGTTTTTTTGATATAAATAATGAACCCATAGATATGGAAATACCATAATGGGAATAAAACTTATCGTTGTTGGGAAAACAAAGCCATTTTATTTTGAAGAAAGTGAACAAGAATATTTAAAGCGTATTCAAAAATACTGTAGCTTCAGCTACTTAGCGATACCTTCCTCTAAAAAATCTAAAGTAAAATCTGAATGTCTAAAGATAGAAGAAGAACAAATCTTAAAGAACACGAATGATCAGGATTTTATTATTTTGCTAGATGAGCATGGATTACAATATTCTAGTAGAAAATTTGCTAATCAACTTAATGAAAAATTAATTCGATATGCCAACATCACTTTTATTATTGGGGGAGCATTTGGTTTTTCAGATAAGATATATGCAATTTCCAATGCAAAATGGAGCTTATCATCATTGACTTTTCCTCATCATATGGTTCGGACTATATTCTTAGAGCAATTGTATAGATCATTTACAATTTTGAATGGAGAGAGTTATCACAATGATTAAATTGACATATTAAAATCATAATATTCAAGAAACATTTTATTTATCCTAAACTTTGATATGTTTGTAGCGTTTTCATATTAAAATTAAACAAAAGTTTTTGGTGATACCAACTACACACCTTTAAATTATGGCAAAAAAAACAAAAGAAAATCCTGAAGAAAAGAGAAAAATGGGTAGGCCACCTACTAAACCTGTAACCAAAAGGCCTGCATATTATGTAAATGTGAAAGTGAGTAATTCCATGAATTATCAAACAACTAATGTGTTGATAAGTAAGGATACTATCCCAGAAATAAAACAGCTAATAGCAAGGTCACCACAAAAAGTGGAGTTGTTAGGCTATTGGAACGGGAAATCATACGATAGTGTTCCGGAGCTTGAAAAATTTATTAAAGACAGGCAATCATAACCAAATTAATCTAATCAAGGGAGTGCTTGCACTCCCTTTTTTTATACCCTAACATGGATGTTTAAGCGTTATTCTTTACAGTTTTGGTTATTGTGTCTGAGCACGCTTCTTTTTTTCTTTAGTTTTACCTTAATCATACCAGAACTACCCGATTATATTTCTTCTCTAGGGGGTAAAGATTACAAGGGATTTACCATAGGATTATTTACAATTTCTGCAGGATTATCTCGTCCTGTAAGTGGAAAATTAGCAGATTTAATTGGGAGAAAACCAGTGATGCTATTTGGTGGATTAGTATGTGTTATTGTTTCATTGATGTATCCTCTCTTTACCTCAATATTTGGCTTTTTACTGCTTCGTTTCATTCATGGCATGAGTACCGGATTTATGCCTACAGGAACGGTAGCATATATTGCAGATATTATTCCAAGTGATAGAAGAGGGCAAGCAATGGGACTAGTTGGTGTGATGAACAATGTTGGTCTAATGTCTGGAAATGCTGTAAGCACCTATATTGTTGAAAGTATTGGCATTCAAAATTTATTTCTTTTATCAGGGGGTATTGCTGTTTTATCCGTGTTTATTGTTTTATGGATGAAAGAATCTTTGCCATCTACTCAACCCTTAAAATTAAAATCATTTGCTATTAAATGGAGTGATTTTTATGATTCAAGAGCTAAAGATCCAGCCGTAATAATGTTACTTAGTGTTACAGTTTTTGGAACAATTATAACTTTGATGCCCGATTATTCCATGGGTTTAGGGGTCTCTAATAAGGGGCTTTTTATTTCCATCATGACCATTTCAACTGTCCTTGTTAGGTTGTTTACGAGCACCTTATCTGACAAGTATGGGCGTCTTGTTAGTTGTCAAATTGGTACATTTTTGTATCTTATAGCTTGCCTTTTACTCACGACAAAGCAATTGCCATTATTTTATTTGTCTGCAGTGGTCTGTGGTTTTGCTTCAGGTATAAATTCGCCAGCATTATTTGCTTGGACAGTAGATCTGGCTCACGGAAAGCAAGTGGGCAGATTAATTGCAACTTTGTTTATATCGCTTGAGGCAGGAATTACTATTGGTGCTTTTGCTAGTGCATTTATTTATGATAATGTATTTTCTAATTTCACCTATGTGTTTATTTTCCTTGCTTTTATTATAGTTATTTCAATTGGATATCTATTTGGTGTAGCTAAGCCAAAGTACACTAAAAAAACTATTAATATCTAATTTTTTTTTGATCTAAAATAGTGTGATGATTCATCCTTTTTGGGTAACACAAATTGGGTCTGTCAATACAGGTTATTTTTTTTTAAATAGTGCTATATATTCTTTATTCAAAAGAATACATTTGCACCAAAATTTATAAATTTTTCATGGGAAAAAGCGTAAAAATTAGACGAGGATTGGATATATCGCTAGAAGGCAAACCTTCTACACATATTCACACGCTATCCTCACCAACAACATTTGCTGTTAAACCCACCAATTTTAAAGGACTAGTTCCAAAATTAAAAGTAAAACAAGGGGATGAAGTGAAGGCAGGTGATTGTTTGTTCTCGGACAAAAAAAATGATAAAATTTGTTTTACATCTCCAGTAAGTGGAGAGGTGATTGAGATTGTTCGAGGGAATAGAAGAGCAATTATTGAAGTAAAAATACTTGCTGATAGCCAAATTAGCTATAAGACTTTTGACACCACAAATTTTGCATCAAAGTCGCCAGATGATATCAAAGCTATTTTGTTAGAATCGGGATTGTGGCCATTCATTGTTCAAAGACCATTTGGCACTTTAGCAGATCCTACCATCACTCCAAAATCTATCCATGTATCTGGTTTTGATTCATCACCTCTTGCTCCTGATTTAGGAGTTTCTCTTCGTGGGCAAGAATTGTTTATAGAGAAAGGTTTTAAAATACTGGATGCGCTCTGTGAAGGGAATGTTCATCTAAACCTAAATCCCAAAAAAGACAATACTGTTTTTAAAAATATCACCAACACTACAGTGAATCATTTTCAGGGTCCTCACCCTAGTGGATTAGTTGGTGTTCAAATTAATAAAGTAGATCCCATCAATAAAGGAGATGTCGTCTGGACCATCAAACCACAGCATGTAGCATTTATAGGTAAACTTTTTGAAACGGGTCAGCTGGATTTAGAACAAAACATTGTACTTGCTGGCTCCGAAATTAAAGAACCAGCCTATTATACTAGTCGTGTAGGTGCTTGTATTGATAATTTATTGGAGAATAATTGCTCGAATGATAATGTACGAGTCATCAGTGGAAATGTTCTAACGGGAGACAAAATCAGTACATCAGGATATCTTGGATTTTATGACAATCAAGTAACTGTTATTCCTGAAGGAGATGAATATGAATTGCTTGGTTGGCTTTTGCCTTCATATCCAAGACCGACCATCAGTTCCTCTTTACCTATATCTAAGTTTTTAAATAAAAAATTTAAGGTTAATACAAATCCTCATGGTGAACCAAGAGCTTATGTAGTTACAGGACAGTATGAAAAAGTAATGCCCATGGACATTATGCCTCAACAACTTATAAAAGCCATTATGGCGAAGGATTTGGAGCTTATGGAGAATTTAGGTATCTATGAAGTGATTGAAGAGGATATGGCGCTATGTGAGTTTGTTTGTACTTCTAAAATAAATGTACAACAACTGCTATCAGAAGGGTTACAATTAATGGCAGAAGAAAGTTAATATGAAATTTTTAAGAAATCAAATTGATAAATTAAAACCTACTTTTTCAGAAGGGGGTAAGTTGAGCTTTTTGCACTCAACTTTTGATGCATTTGAAACTTTTTTATTTGTTCCTAACCACACTACAAAAAATGGTGCTCATATTCGAGATGGAATAGACTTGAAGCGAACCATGTTTACTGTAATTGTTGCAATGCTTCCTGTGTTATTGTTTGGATTATGGAACGTGGGTCATCAACAGTCTTTGGCACTTACGGGCACAGATGGAAGTTTATTCAATAACTTTATGATAGGATTAATTCAAACATTACCTATCATTATTGTTTCCTATGGTGTAGGTCTGGGTATTGAAATGGCTTTTGCTCAATTTAGAGGACATCCTGTAAATGAGGGCTTCTTGGTGACAGGAATGCTAATACCATTGTGTATGCCGCCAGATGTTCCTTTGTGGATGGTAGGGTTAGCGACAGCTTTTTCTGTAGTCATTGGAAAAGAAGTTTTTGGAGGTACAGGAATGAACTTATTGAACCCAGCGTTGACTGCTCGTATGTTCTTATATATTGGCTATCCAACAAGCATGAGTGGTGATGCGGTATGGACTTATCTTCCTGAGGGTTCTAAAACGGTAGACGGTTATTCTGGGGCTACCAATCTTGGTGAATTAGCTGCTGCGACTGCAGAGGGTAAATCTTGGAGTGATGATATATTGTCTGCTAGTATTATGGATAGTTTTTGGGGTAATATTCAAGGTTCTATTGGCGAAACGTCAGTGGTCGCCTGTTTGATAGGAGCATTTATTTTGATTGCTTCCGGTATTGGTAGTTGGAAAATTATGCTAAGTACGTTGTTAGGAGGCCTATTTATGGGTTGGATCTTTAATATTTCAGGAGCCACGGGTGCTTATATGGATATGCCTGCTTATTATCATTTAATTATTGGTGGATTTATGTTTGGAGCAGTATTTATGGCCACAGATCCAGTTTCTGCGGCCCAAACAGAGAGTGGAAAATGGATATATGGATTTCTTATAGGTTTGTTGACTGTTCTCATTCGAGTATTTAACCCAGGATATCCAGAAGGAATTATGATGGCTATACTTCTGATGAATGTGTTTGCCCCACTTATAGATTACTATGTAGTTCAGTCTAACATTAATAAAAGATTAAAACGTGTCAATGCTTAATAAAAATAGTAACAATTACATTATTACCTATGCGGTAATCATGACCTTGGTTTTTGGCTCTGTACTTGCTGTGGTAGCGATGGTTCTAAAACCAAAGCAGGATATGGAAGTTTTACTAGAAAAACAAAACTTTATATTAAAAGCGGCTTTGGGAGAGAAAGCAATAGGATCGATGTCTGATAAAGAAATTACAACACTTTATGATGAAACTGTTGTAGCTCAAGTTATTAAGTCAACGGGTAAAGTGCTTGAAACGGAAGAAGCAAGCGTAAATGTTTTCAAAGAGTATAAAAAACCTAAAGATACCCGTGAATTACCTGTTTATATCATTTATGAAAATAAAGACAAATCCAAAATAATTTCCTATGTTTTTCCTGTTTATGGAAAAGGATTATGGGATTTTATTTGGGGATATGTAGCTCTTGAATCAGATTTAGAAACGATTTCAGGTGTGGTATTTGATCACAAAGGGGAAACCCCTGGATTGGGAGCACGGATTACTGATGCAGAAGTTCAAGGACGTTTCAAGGGAAAGAAAATTGTTGATACATTGTCCGGTGAAATGAGCATACCGTACTTTGAAAAAGGGGAAGGAAATGATTATTCAAACAACCCACAACAAGTGGATGGATTGAGTGGGGCTACCATCACTGCAAAAGGAGTGAGTAGTATGCTAGATAGCTATTTAACTTTGTATAAACCATTTATTTTAGCACAAAAAAATGAGTACTGAAACATTAGAAAAAGAAGTTCAAGAGGTTAAGAAACCTGCAGAACCACTTTTTAGTAAAAAAAGAAGAAAGCTTCTTTCCAATCCTTTGGATGAAGATAATCCTATAACTATTCAGGTATTAGGAATTTGTTCGGCACTCGCCGTTACAGTTGCAATGAAGCCAACACTAGTTATGGCAATTGCTGTAACAGCAGTACTAGTTTTGGCCAATGTTGTAATTTCTGCATTGCGAAATACGATACCCAATCGAATTAGAATAATTGTTCAGTTAGTAGTTGTAGCCTCATTAGTCGCTATTGTAGATCAAGTATTGAAAGCGTATAGCTACGATGTTTGGAAAGAATTGTCGGTATTTATCGGTTTGATTATAACGAATTGTATCGTGATGGGAAGACTAGAAGCATTTGCTCTAGGAAATAAACCTTGGGATGCTATGTTAGATGGTTTAGGAAATTCATTTGGATATGCTTGGATCATCTTAGCGATTGCTTTTTTTCGAGAACTGACTGGTAGTGGAAAATTATTTGGGGTAAAGGTTCTCCCTGATGAATATATGGGAAATGGGGTGATGATGTCACCAGCAGGAGCATGTATTTTATTGGGGGTGTTGATATGGATAATTAGAAGTAGAAACGGATACGTAGAAGAATAAATAATGGAAAATTTACTAAACATATTTGTCAAATCGATTTTTATCGATAACATGATTTTTGCTTACTTCTTAGGAATGTGTTCCTATTTGGCAGTTTCTAAAAAATATAAGACAGCTGCAGGACTTGGTATGGCTGTAATTTTTGTATTAGGAATTACAATACCTTTAAACTGGTTGGCATACAATTATCTTTTAAAGGAAGGAGCTCTGACATGGATAAGTGAAGATTTTGCTTCCATAGATTTAGAAGTATTAAAGTTCATCGTATTCATTGCAATTGTAGCTGCATTTGTTCAACTTACAGAAATGGCTGTAGAAAAATTTTCTCCGTCATTGTACAATTCATTGGGGATATTTTTACCCTTGATAGCTGTAAATTGCTCAATTCTAGGTGGGGCTTTATTTTTACCTACTCGAGATTATGAATTTGTTGAAGCCGTTACCTTTGGTTTAGGATCGGGTATTGGATGGTTTTTAGCTGTTGTTTCATTAGCGGCAATTCGAGAAAAAATGGCCTATGCTGACGTGCCTAAGCCACTAAGAGGTCTTGGAATTACATTCATTATTGTAGGTCTAATGGCTTTTGGATTTATGAGTTTTGGTGGATTTGAACTCCCTTTTAAAAATAAAGAACAACAAGAACAAGCTGAAGCAGAAAAAGTAGCTCAATCAGAAGAACAAAATCTACCAATTTCAGCCGTAAATAACTCAAAATAAAAATGATTTTAGCGATTAACACAACAGTCATAATTTTAGCTGCGGCTGTATTTACATCCATTATTATACTTTTGGTATCCATGCTAATGGTTGCTGCAAAAAGACTTGTAAATTCTGGTGCAGTTAAGTTAACTATAAATGGAGAACGAGAAGTTGAGGTAGCAGCAGGTGGTACTCTCCTTAATGTTTTACAAGATCAAAAACTATTTTTACCTTCAGCATGTGGAGGAGGAGGTACTTGTGCCATGTGTAAATGTCAAGTACATGAAGGTGGTGGGGACATCTTACCTACAGAAACGGGTCACATTAAACGTCGAGAACAAAAAGATAATTGGAGACTTGCATGTCAAGTTAAAGTAAAAGAGGATATGGTAGTTGAGGTTCCAGAAGAAGTTTTTGGAATCAAAAAATGGGAATGTGAGGTGGTCTCTAATTACAATGTCGCTTCATTTATTAAAGAGTTTGTAGTTAAATTACCTGAAGGTGAAAACTTGGATTTTGAAGCAGGCGGGTACATCCAAGTAGATGTTCCAAAAACGACAGTTCACTTTAAAGATATTGATATCACAGCACATCCGGAGTTAGTAGAATTGGGCAGAGATCCAATGGATTTTAAATCGGAGTGGGATAAATACGGTTTGTGGGATTTAAAAATGGAAAATGATGAACCCATTTTTAGAGCTTATTCTATGGCAAATCATCCAGCTGAAGGGAATATTGTTATACTGAACATCCGTATAGCAACTCCACCATGGGATCGTAAAAATAACAAATGGATGGATGTTAATCCTGGTATCTGTTCTTCTTTTGTATTTGGTTGCAAACCAGGGGATAAAGTGACTATTTCCGGACCTTATGGTGAATTTTTTATTAAAGAAACAGATGCGGAAATGCTATACATTGGGGGTGGTGCAGGTATGGCTCCTATGCGATCTCATTTATTTCACTTATTCCATACTTTGAAAACGGGTCGTAAGGTTACGTATTGGTATGGAGGTCGTTCGAAAAGAGAATTATTCTATTTAGATCATTTTAATAAAATAGCTTCAGAATTTCCCAATTTCAAATTTTTTATTGTGTTATCCGACGCCATGCCAGAAGATAATTGGACTCCCAAAACGGATATCAATGATGAAAATGGTGATGGTTTCTCAGGATTTGTTCATCAAGCAGTGATTGACCAATATTTGAGCAAACATGAAGCTCCTGAAGATATAGAATTTTATTTCTGTGGTCCTCCTTTAATGAACCAAGCTGTTCTTAAAATGTGTGATGATTGGGGTGTTCCGCCAGAAAATGTTGCTTTTGACGATTTTGGAGGATAATTTTACCCGATGAATTGTATGCAAATACTCAAAAAAGGCAGAATATTCTGCCTTTTTTTTGTTTTGATAGGTGTATCAAGTTGTACCAAAGATCAGGAAATAATCCCACAACAAATAAGTGGTAATGCACTAGGTACGACCTACCATATTTCATATATTGGAAATGAAATTAAACACATCGAGGTAGCTATTGATTCCATTATAGATGCTATTAATCATGGTCTATCTACCTACCAGCATAACTCATTGATTTCTTGTTTTAATTCCAATAATACATCACTGTGGGAAGACTCCAATGAGTATCGTTATTATGAAAGTGATTTGAAACACTTCACATTCATGGTGAATCTATCAAAACAGATTTCGGTGAGCACAGATGGTGCTTTTGATCCAAGCTCGGCCTGTTTGTTTGAGGAATATAACCGTGCTAAAAAAAATCAAATAAAAATGGATGATCAAATTATTCAATCGTGCCTCGGTCATCAAGGGTTAGATAAAATAAGATACGATTCCGTGGGATATCCAATCAAATCTGATTCATTAATGCAACTCAATTTTAATGCCATAGCTAAAGGGTATTTAGTTGATGTGCTGGGTGTCTATTTTGATCATAAAAAGATAGAAAATTATTTAATTGAGGTAGGTGGGGAGATGATAGCAAAGGGAGAAAACGGTTCAGGTTTACCTTGGACTGTGGGCATTACAACCCCTATTCCAAATGCTGATCCTACTCAATTTTTTCATGTTCTACCTCTAAAGAATAAAGCAATAGCTACCAGTGGGAATTATCAAAATTTCTATAAAATAGACGGTTTGGTAGTTGGACATACTATGGACCCCAGATCTGGCCGTCCGGTAATGACCAATTTAAGAAGTGCAAGTATTTTTCATAAAAGCTGTGCAGTTGCAGATGCTTATGCTACAGCATGTATGACTCTAGGTTTGGAAGAATCAATCGCTTTAATCAAACAGGATACGTCATTATCTGCTTATTTTATTTTTGAAAAAGAGCATGAACTCATGGGGCAATTTGTGGAGTAGTATCCTATAATTCCAAGGATTATTTTTACTTTGTATACGGATGAATGATAGAACACAACGTGTAGCTGGCAAATTGATGCGCTACGTTCAGGTAGATACACAAAGTGACCCTGAGGGCAACACATTTCCTAGTACTGAAAAACAAAAAAACTTAAGTAGGCTATTGGTGGAAGAACTTTTAGCTATGGGTATTCAGGATGCGATGATGGATGAGTGGGGGTATGTATTTGCAACCATACCTAGCAATTCATCCAAGGATAATATTCCCACGGTTTGTTTCTGTTCGCATGTTGATACAGCGCCAGATTGTAGTGGAGCTCACGTGAAACCCATTTTACATCAAAAATATCAAGGTCAGGATCTGGTTTTGCCCGATGATAGGACACAAGTAATTCGTCTGAAAGATCATCCGTACTTAAAAGAGCGGATTGGTGATGATATCATCACCGCCAGCGGTAAAACATTACTTGGGGCTGATGATAAAGCCGGTGTAGCTATTATCATGCAACTCGCTGAAGAATTAATTCATCATTCAAACGTATTGCATGGCAATGTCCGGATATTATTTACACCGGATGAAGAAGTAGGGAGAGGAGTAGATCACCTGGATATGAAAAAATTAAATGCAGATGTAGGATATACCTTGGATGGTGGACCAAGAGGATCGTTAGAGGGCGATACGTTTTCTGCTAATTCCATGACCATTCGGTTTAAGGGGGTTAGTGCTCATCCAGGATATGCAAAAGGAAAAATGGTAAATGCTGTAAAAGTGATGAGTCATTTTTTGGAGCAATTACCCAAGGACCATTTTTCGCCCGAGACTACTCAAGGTAACGAGGGATTTGTCCATCCATACAATTTAAAAGGTCAATTAGAGGAATCGAGTGTCGATTTTTTAATACGGGATTTTACAACAGAGCAGTTGATTCAACACCAAGAGCGTCTAATTACCCTATGTGAGCAGACCTGTAGTCAGTATCCAGGGGCAAGTTATACTACAGAAATACACGAACAGTACCGCAACATGCGCGAGGTACTGGATCAGCACCCCTACATAGAAGCAAATGCTCTATTGGCCATGAAAAGAATTGGAATAGAGCCAAGAAGAGATTGGGTACGAGGAGGAACCGATGGTTCTCGCTTGTCATTCATGGGACTTCCATGTCCCAATTTATTTACAGGGGAAATGGCCATTCATAGCAAGCACGAGTATGTGAGTGTGCAAGATATGGAGGCAGCAGTTAAAACCTGTATAGAAATACTTAAAGTGTATGAGGAGGGTAGCTAGTAGCTAATTAAATTCGTGGTTTCAGCTTATAAAAGTAACATTTAGATTATGATATACTCCTTTATGAAGAATTCATTTTTTATACTTTTAATTATAATGATTTGATGCAATGATAATAGTATCTCTGGGTTTACCGCTAGTGAAATTAAAGAGCCAGATCAAAGAATATTGATCAAATTTGAGCATTTCAAATCAGACTTTGATGTCTATTGGCATGATGAAGAAAAAATGGCTTCACTAGCACTTTCTAAATCAAAATTTAGTGAAGAACAAAAACAAAATTTATTCAATTCGCTTGGTAAGGATTTGTACAGTGAGGATATTGTCTCTGTTTCTGTATACAGTAAAAGCATAGGGGATTCCATGAGTCTGAGTTCTCCTTCAACGATGGGGCTTTTAATTTTTTCTATAGACAACGGTTATCTGACGGCTAGGTTGTTTTCTTATGAACAGAATGAATTAAAAAAAGTAGTTGAATCTAAAGTATCTTTTATTTCTACAAATGATATTGTAAATGCAGGTGAATTGATTTCAGGTATTCATAGTAGCAGTACTTTGTATTCTTTTGCATTTATAGATTATGTTCGGGTTCCCAAACCCATGCTTAATCAACCTATCTTATCGGAATTATTGGAGGGGATAAAGCGTTGAAGAAGATTCAGAATAATCTATCTATACAACTTTTTCACTTTTGCACTCTTCCGTTGGCATGGCTCCACACAGGGTACAGGCTGTTCCTTCTTCCTGCATCATGGGGTTTTTGCCAGCACAACCTCCTCTAACTTCTCCATCTTTTACTAAGAATACACGAATAGCCATGCCAATAATAGCGATAGACATTACGGCTAGTATGATTCCTAAAAGGGGTAAAAATGACATATATTAAATTAAAGATTACAAAGATATACTACATTAATGGGTATTTATCACACTAGAATTGAAACTAGGGTATAATTCAATCATTTTTGAGTCATATTGAGATTTTAAGTTCTTTTTTTAGCCATGTAATTGTATTTTCGTATTGACTTTTTACAGCCTATGGAATCATCAACTCAAAAAATAAATCAGTTCATCACCCCATTAAAATTGATTTTAATACTTGTTTCATTGAATTTCATTTCTATCTATATTGTGTACTCTAATACTAAATCGTCAGATACAGTGATATATACTAACCAAGAAGAAATCATAGAAAATAAGTATATACATGCTGGAGCACTCGTTTTAGACTGGAGTTATTCCATGCTCCGTTACTTTAAAAAATAAATTTCACTCTTTTATTCCAATTTGATCGGGTAATTCGCATGAAGTTCAATTAAATTTGGACTATTATACCATGACTTATTCATCCAATTCCTTAGTCAATTCTAAATTGTATTTATGGATTACGCGTTACAATATTCACCATATTGTACTTTGGATACTATACTTCTTTTTTTGGGTATTGGTTCTTAGCCCAGGTATTACGCCATTAGATTTCTATATCAACTCGTTGGTAATCGTTTCGATACATGCAGTGATTAGCTATTTTAATATGTATGTACTGCTGCCGTTGTTTCTTCAGAAAAGAGCTTATTTTTTGTATTTGTTGGCGATTACACTTGCCCTATTACTGGGTGCTTTTACAGAATCGGCAGTATTCTCAATGATATCTACTCTTGGTCCTGAAGATAAGCGTGCATTATTATCCATTCGGTTTATTTTGAATGCAATCATGGGAGTTACGTATACCGTTGCGGTTACGATGAGTTTAAAATTGGTAAAACATTGGTATGAAAAAGAGAAATTAACCAAGGAGTTAGAAATCATTAATACAGAAACCGAGTTAAAATATTTAAAGTCACAAATTAATCCTCATTTTTTGTTCAATAGCTTAAACAGTATTTATGCCCTTGCACTCAAAAAATCAGATCTCACACCTACATTAATTTTAAAGTTAAGCGATATACTTCGCTATATTTTGTATGAAGGGAGTGAACGTAAAGTGAGTCTAGATCAAGAATTGAAATATCTTCAAAGTTATATAGACCTTGAAAAGGTAAGACATGGTAATCGAATGAAACTAAATATTTCAATCAGCGGAGATACAGGTAGACACGAAATTGCCCCCATGCTATTAATTCCATTTGTAGAAAATAGTTTTAAACATGGTTTGGGAAAAGATATGGCAGATGGTTTTGTAACGATTAAAATTGAAATGGAGAACAGTGATTGTTTGTTTGAAATTACAAATAGTAAACCTGTAGCCGGTTCTGAGATTAAAAATAAGGATGACTACCTGGGCGGTATTGGATTGAAAAATGTTCAAAAACGATTGAAATTACTATATCCGAGCAAACATAAAATTGACTTTTCTGAGTCTCAAACAGAATATAAAGTAAACTTAAAAATAAATTTAGTACGATGAATTGCATAGCATTAGATGATGAACCACTCGCTCTTGATATTATAGAAGCGTATGTACATAAACACCCAGAACTCACCCTTGTAGCACGCTGTAACACAGCCCAAGAAGCTTTCGATGCACTAAGTGCCATGTCGGTTGATTTGCTTTTTCTAGATATAGAAATGCCAGGAGTAACGGGTCTTAATTTTATTCGGTCACTGAAAGACAAACCGTTGTTTATATTCACTACAGCTTACTCTGAATACGCAGTTGATGGGTTTGAATTGGATGCTATAGATTATTTATTGAAACCCATTGCATACGATCGTTTTGAGAAAGCAGTAGATAAAGCTAAAGAATATTACATCATTAAGCAAAATGCAGACGTTTCTGAATCTGACCTAGAAAACGATTTTATTTTTGTAAAAGCCAATCAACAACTGATAAAAGTAGCATACAGTGAAATTATGTATGTGGAAGCTTTTGCAGATTATGTAAAAATATTTTTTAGTGATCGTAAAATTATTACCCTTCAAACCATGAAAAAAATGGAATCCAAATTACCTTCTTCCATGTTTAGTCGCATACATCGATCGTTCATTGTTAATCGTAATTTTGTCGATTCATTTTCAACATCCCTGTGTGAGGTAAATGGAGTAAAAATACCCATGGGGAAAAACTATAAAAATGATTTTTTAACCGTTATGAATACAAACCCACAACTCTAATGGATCCTCGACTTAAAGCATTTGAACGATTACTTACCATCATTGATGAACTTCGGGAACAATGTCCTTGGGATAAAAAACAAACCAATGAAACGTTACGTCACTTGACTTTGGAGGAGGCCTATGAACTCAGCGATGCTCTGTTGGATGGGAATAATGAAGAGATAAAAAAGGAACTGGGTGATTTATTTTTACATCTGGTCTTTTATTCAAAAATAGGTTCTGAGAAGCAGGCCTTTGATATTACCGATGTATTGAATTCGATTTGTGAAAAACTGATTTATCGTCATCCTCATATTTATAGTGATGTGAAGGTGAAAAATGAAGAAGAAGTCAAACAAAATTGGGAACAATTAAAATTAAAAGAAGGGAATAAATCGGTTTTAGGGGGAGTGCCTCAAAGTTTGCCAAGTATTATTAAGGCTTCAAGAATGCAGGATAAGGCTGCTCAAGTTGGGTTTGACTGGCCTTCCAAAGCTCAGGTATGGGATAAGGTAGAGGAAGAATTACAAGAATTTAAAGATGCAACGGAGGCGTATAAACAAGAAGAGTTTGGTGATTTATTATTCAGCTTAATTAACTACGCTCGTTGGCTCAATATTAATCCAGATGATGCCCTAGAATCTACCAACAGAAAATTCAAATTTAGATTTGAGGCAATAGAAAAATATGCACTTGAAAGTAACTTAAACTTAGAAGAAATGACGCTTCAAGAGATGGATAAAGTATGGGATCAAGCCAAAAAAATAAGATAATTGATATATCACCCATCAATCCAATATGCTTACATACGATTTAGTTCAAGTCTAAAGTTATATTTGAATATAATTAATTTTTAATGAAGTTTTCTCTTTCATTTTTGAGTATGTTGAGTTGGTTTACAATGGTTGGGCAAACTCAGGTGTATGATAATACCAATTATGACGATAAGATAGCAACAGTAATTCTACAAAAGAATATTACTATTTATGATCCATTGCCTATACTGACATTGAATAGTAGTGAAACCTTAAAGCTTTCTTTTGATATGTTAGAAGCTCAGAATGAATTTTTAAATTATTCATTTGTTCATTGTGATAGAAACTGGCAGCCAAGTAATCTTCAAGCTATGGATTATGTCAACGGGAACACGATGGGTGAGATAACCAATTATAAATTTTCTACGAATACGTATCAAACGTATACCCATTATTCATTGAATTTTCCAACTACGGATATGGAGATTACAAAAAGTGGCAATTATATCCTTAAAATTTATCGCAATTTTGATGAGGAAGATGTTTTATTAACTAGACGATTCATGGTGGTTGATCCGCAAACTAAAGTGACAGCTACCATCAAAAGTGCAACTAATCCAGAATATCGATTTACCCATCAGGAAGTAGATTTTACCGTAAATTATCAAGGTTTTACTATTCCTAATCCATTTAATGATGTGAGTGTAACTATCCTTCAAAATAATAGTTGGAATAATAGCATACAACATCTCAAACCTTTGTTTGTAAACGGTAACGAGCTCAGTTTTAATTATGAAAATGAAAATATCTTACCTGGAACCAATGAATTTCGATTTTTTGATATCCGGTCACTTCGATTTTATAGTAATAATGTAGTAAAAAAATATACAGATTCTCTTCAAAATGCTGTATTAAGACCAGAAGAATCCAAGGCGCATCTCAATTATGTGCGTTGGTTAGATTACAATGGTAAACGCGATATTTTTAATTCAGATGGAATGAATTTAGTTGAAGACGGTGACTATGCAAAAATTCATTTTTATTTTAAATCCAATGATTTGTCAGATTTAGGGGAAGTTTATTTGTACGGCGAGTTTACAGATTGGCAGCTTCAAGAGCAGTACAAAATGGATTATTTTCCTGATTATTCAATGTATGGCTGTTCCGTTTTATTAAAACAGAGTTATTACAACTATCATATTGTTTTGAAGGATAAAAATGGGGATATAGACTACACATTTACAGAGGGTAATCATCAAGAAACAGAAAATGATTACACCATTTTAGTATATCACAAAAATGTATTTTATGGTTACGATGAGATCATTGGGGTTTTACATCGAAATTCAAATACGTTAAATAAATAGTAAATTTTCAGGCAGGATTTCTATTTTCGCTATTCTGACATGGATAACGATATAGTCTATAAAATGGCATTGACACAAATTCCACTTGTGGGTGCTAAAACAGCGAAAAATTTGATAGGGTATTGTGGGGGAGTCAAAGAAATATATAATAAATCTGTTGCGTTATTAAAAAAAGGTCTGGACTATAATTCAAAACAGTGGAGGTATCGGTATTGATGAATTAGTACATAAATCGGGTTTTGAATCTAGCTTGTTAGCTATAACTTTGCTGGAGTTAGAAATGAAAAACTGCATCCTCAGTTTGCCCGGAAAGAGATATAAATCCATAGCGTGAATTCCATAAAAAAATCAGATTTTTCTTTTGAATTAGCCGAAGAACAGATAGCTAAATATCCACTAGAGCAACGCGATCAATCTAAACTGCTATGTTATAAAAATGGCGTAATATCTCATCATGTTTTTACCGATGTTGCATCTTTAATTCAGCCCAACACCTTACTGGTGATGAATAATGCTAAGGTCATACCTGCTCGATTATATTTTAAACGAAGCACAGGAGCACAGATTGAGGTCTTACTCTTGGAACCTTTTTTGCCTAGCAGTTATGAAGAGGCATTCATAGCCAATTCATCGTGCCAATGGAAATGCATGGTTGGAAATAGTAAAAAGTGGAAAAATGAGGAATCTATTGACTTACTGAATCAACCAGAACTTTTACAAGCAAAATGGATCCATAGAGAAGAGGATATTGTTGAATTTACGTGGTCCAATGGTCTACCCTTTACTTCTCTTTTGCATAATATTGGGGAATTACCTTTGCCACCTTATCTAAATCGCAAAACAGAACAGCAAGATAATCAAACCTATCAAACGGTATTTGCAAAAAATGAAGGTTCAGTTGCGGCACCTACTGCAGGTCTTCATTTTACACATGAAGTATTAGGAAATTTATCAGCACGTGGAGCTGTGATACAGGAAGTGACTCTACATGTGGGTGCAGGTACATTTTTGCCTGTAAAAACGGATGATGTTTTAGATCACGCCATGCATCGAGAATTTTTTGAGGTGACTCTGGATGCAATCGATGGATTGATTAATCATACGCATAGAATTGCAGTAGGAACAACTAGCTTGCGAGTATTGGAAAGTTTATATTGGATTGGGGTGCAATTAATTGAGGGGAATCATTCCTTATTTGTTCCCAAATTATATCCCTATGAGTCTGAATCAATATATCCATTTATCGATGCCTGCAAGGAGATCAAGAACTATATGTTAACCCAGAATTTATCCATCCTTTCAGCAGCTACTGAAATTCTTATTTTACCGCATTACACCATTCGAAGTATAGATGCTATGATTACTAATTTTCACTTGCCAGAGAGCACCTTATTGATGCTAATTGCAAGCATAGTTGGGGAGGATTGGAAAATGATATATGAGACTGCCAAATGGAATCGTTACCGATTTTTAAGTTACGGTGACAGTAGTATTTTGTTTATGCCAAAGAAGCAATAGTTTGGTTATTTTCTATTTTTTTGGCTCCTCTTTCTAGTACCTGAAAAAAGTGTAAAATATCTTTCTCCGTGTTATTGGCATTAATTGTTATCAATCGAACAAACTCATCTTCTTGAAATTTGCCATATCCAACCATAGCAGAGGCATCTTCATACAACAAAGTGCATAATTTATCAGCAGGAACTGCTTTATAATTAAAACAAATAGAAATGGAATTAGGGTGGCTATATAAGGTGTAGTCGGGGTGATTGGTAATATAATTTCTAGCCACATCAGCGAGATAAAATTGGTGGTCTATTATTTTTTCGAGACCATTATTGCCTACAGATTTCCACAAAGTCCAAAATTTAAGCGCATCGTTCCTTCGTCCACATTGAATACTTGTTTTTCCTAAATCGAATTCATCAGTATTGGTTTGGTAAAGGTAATCCGCATCATTGCTGAACGATTTGGATAAATGTGCCTTGTCTTTTGCTATAATAATCGAACAACTTAGGGGGGTGCCTAACATTTTGTGAGCGTTAAAACTGAAACTATCACTAAGTTCAATTCCTTGGACTAGTGATCGGTATTTTTGGCTAAAAATAACACCACCACAGTATGCGCCATCAACGTGAAGCCAAAGATTATATTTTTTACATATTTCACTGATGGCACCAATAGTGTCAAATGCCCCCAGTACGGTTGTTCCTGCCGTCGCATTAACGAAAAAAGGAAAATGGCCTGCATTCAAGTCCTTTTCAATTGTTAGTTCTAATTCCTGAGTATCCATTTGTCCCAATGGATTTGCTTTGATATAACGAACTTGTTTTCGGCCTATGCCAGCAAAAGCAGCATTTTTAGGGATAGAATAATGCGATTCGGCTGAGGTATATACGATCATTTTGGTGGTTACACCCTCATTTCGAGTAGAATCAATAGCAGCATCTCTAGCCATGACTAACCCCATGAAATTACACATACTTCCACCTGGAGCTATCGTTCCATCGGCAGTTTCTGGATAATTAATAAGTTGGATCACTTTGTGCATGATCGCTTTTTCAATTCCAGCTTGAGGGCCTGCTACTTTGTAGGTATACATACTATTATTGAGCATGACAGCCAATAAATCACCCACAACGGCTTTGGGTTGTCTGCCTCCAAACAGTTGATTAAAAAATAATTTAGAAGCAGTTTTTGGAGTAAAATCCATCAATTTTTCGATGAGCCTTTGCCAGGCATCATCGTCCATGCCCTGATCTTTAAAATTCAGATCAAGATGATCAATTACATGATCTGTTGAGATGGGTTTTACAACGGGTTTTTTTTCTTCATCGATTAATAATTTTTCGACAATTTGATTGAAAAAATGAAGTTCTTTTTGCATAAATGAGTTCAATATTTACTCGAATAAATGGCATAACCAAGTTTTTCCGATTTTTAATAAAAAATGCTTAAAAAATGCAAAAAAAGGTACTTTTTTGGCTAAAAATTACTTAATTTTGATCAATTTATATGATTTTAGATAAAAGTGCTATAGGAAAAATATCGAGTTTAGCACATCTAATTTCTGCATTAAAGTACGGCTATTATCATGAGGTGCTTACCCAATCAGACGACTTAGTTTTATCGGTTGAAGAATTACAACCGTATATCAGTTGGAACGATAAACGTTACACCCGGAATTGTATTGCAAGAGATGATTATTTCGAATTGATTTTATTGTGTTGGGAAAAAGGCCAAAGGACACCCATTCATAATCATGATGAACAAGAATGTTGGGTAAAAGTCATACAAGGTGACTTTGCAGAATCATTCTATGCGTATGAACCTTTAACTGATTCTATGAAATATGTAGGCACAGATATAGTTGCTCAGTATGAGGTGACATCCATTGAAGATCAAGCCCTTTATCATAGTTTAGAGAATATCAATAGGGGGCGAAGTATGAGTCTCCATTTGTATATGAAGCCAATTGCAGAATGTTTGGTTTATAATAAGTCTAATCAAAAATTAGAATTAAGATCACTCCAGTACGATACCTGTCATTCATAGATTCCTTATAAATTTTAATATTTAATCCCCTTTATGGATAAGTTGAGCATTATCATTTCTACCTTGTAAAGGTTCATGATGATGGTGTTTATACTTTTGTAGCTACCATTTATCATGAAAAAAATAGATCTACAGCCCGTTAAAGATGAAAAAGGATTTTCTGCTAGTCCACAATTAGGTCCTGATGTAAAAAACTATCTTATAGACATAGATGGTACCATTACCGATGATGTTCCTAATGAAGATCCAGAACGTATGAAACATGTTTTACCCTATGATGGTGCTGTAGAGACCCTTAATAAATGGTATGACGATGGACATATCATTACATTTTTCACATCCCGTACTGAGGAAACTCGAAGTATAACGGAGGATTGGTTAAATCAACATGGATTTAATTATCATGGTTTACTCATGAATAAACCTCGGGGTGGAAACTATCATTGGGTTGATAATCATATCGTTAAAGGTACAAGATATCAGGGTGTATGGGCAGACTTAATTGAAGTAGAGAAAAAAATTCAAGTTTTTCCTACCTAAAATTCTATTTCTTTCAATCTAAATGGTAGTCTTTTTGTTGTTAAATTACAATGAAAAGCGTTAACGAAATTGAAAGTCACATTGCTGGATTAAGAATACAGCTAAAAAATCATCCCCTATATAAATCGCTTCAAGATTTAAATGATGTTCAGGTATTTATGGAGCTTCATGCATTTGCAGTGTGGGACTTTATGTCATTATTGAAATCGCTACAGCAAAACTTAACTCATATAGCACTGCCTTGGATGCCTAGTAATAATCCAAAACTAACACGATTTATCAATGAAATTGTGGTTGCTGAAGAAAGTGATTTGAATGAAGAAGGAAATCCCATGAGCCATTTTCAAATGTATAGGGATGCCATGGTTCAAACAGGAGCCAACACGTCACCTTTGGATGTTTTCATTCAATGTATTCATGATAATTTTTCGGTTCAAGATGCTCTAATTCATACTCAAGTAGATAAGGGAGTAGCAGCTTTTGTAAACTATACCTTTTCAGTGATTGATTCTAATAAACCACATCAAGTTGCTGCTGCATTTACTTTTGGCAGGGAAGATGTTATCCCTGATATGTTTATTAAAATTTTGGATCAATCGGATAAATCCAATACAAAATATACAAAGCTTCGCTATTACTTAGAACGTCATATTGAATTAGATGGGGATGAACACGGTCCACTTGCTCTTTTGATGATTGAAGAATTATGTGGGAATGATACCCAAAAATGGGATGAAGTCGCTCGTATATCCTATGAATCGTTAGAGCATCGTATTGCTCTCTGGAATGCCATACTTGCACGCATTCAAGTTAAATAGAATCCTACAATTATTTCTACTTTATTGAGCTAAAAAAGGATAGCTCAGTAGGTTGGATTTTGAGGTCCCAGTGATGATGATAGAGGTGTACTTATTTTTGTTTTGTGATGCTTTTCAATATATGCTTTCAATTCTGATTCTTTTTGAGTACCAATTAAAAATTTCTTGCCACTTTTTAGGGTAATGAATAATCCAACTTGACCTCGGGTGTTGTAAACTGTTCCATATTTTGTCCAAAGCCGAATTCCCCAACCTCCTACAAATCCATAGCGAATTACACGTAGATGTTCTATGTCTTTCCACAAAGTATGGCGTTTTACTAAAGGAAAGAAATGCATATAAATTCCTTCTGAATTTATGGTGGTCTTAAGTTTTAAAGTATAAAAGAAAAGGAGTGAAGCAAGAGAGATTACAATAGGAAGTAGGAGTGTTGATTGGGATAGGCGATGCAAATTAATGGTATAATTTGTAGACATTGTATCGAAGATCTGCCAAAGCTGAAATACAGTCATTCCGATTAAAATAAGCCACAACCACCAAAAACTAAACTTTTGCTCTTCTTTAAATTGGAGGTTCATTTAGCGAATATATAACGCTTTTTTGTGTTTGTAGAAATGTAGCTTGAAACTTTTTGAAATCCATCCAAAGAATATTTGAGTTGTGAAAAAGTCTAATTTCCATATATTTGGATAATGTATCTTAGGCGTGTTTTTTTTGCAATTCAGTTTCTATTTTCTGTTAGTTTTCTTTTTGCCCAACGTACTAACCCTACAAAGGATGTAGATGGAGTAACCGAGAGCTGGTATGCACATATTCAAGAAAATCTCCTCAAACAAGAATATAATTTACATCTCAAAAAAGACAAACACTATCGAGCTTTCAATCGCTCCAATAATATCATCGGTCAATTAAAGCCTGGTGTGATGAGCTTAACCCCCAATCTTGACAATGGGCAAACCACAGTTTCTTGGCAAGCAGAACTACAAACTGCATCTATTGTCTTTGATGGTGATGTGGTATACATTCCAACACAAACAGCACTGATTACATCCGATGAAAACACTGTAGAATTTCATCATGATATATTCACAGAGCAATACATCAACAATGAGCAAGGTCTTCGACAAAACTTCATCATTCATGAAGGACCCGACAGTGATGAGATACAAATTAATTTAAATATAAATGGTTTAAAGGTGGTAAAACGACATGACACCGAACTTGCTTTTTATGAGGAAACTCGCCGAAATGGAATTCAAATCCATACTTTATACAAAGACCTTAAATCGTGGGATGCAAATGGAATACCCCTTGCAAGTCATTTTGAGGTAATGGGTAATCAAGTATCCATAGTGGTCAATCCAAAAAACGCAACTTATCCCATAACCATTGATCCGATTTCCACAACTGTTAGTAGTACTCTTGAGGAAAACAAAGCAAGTGCTTTATATGGTTATTCCGTTTCATCAGCAGGCGATGTAAATGGGGATGGATATGACGACGTTATTGTTGGGGCACCATACTATGACAATGGGCAAAATAAAGGAGCAGCATTCGTGTATTTTGGTTCTAAAAATGGAATTTCAACTACATCTCGAATATTGTTAAAGATTTCAAATAATGGACTCTTTGGCTATTCTGTTTCATCAGCAGGCGATGTAAATGGTGATGGATATGATGACATAATTGTTGGGGCTAGTGAATTTGAAAATGGACAAACAAGGGAGGGTGCAGCATTTATATTTCATGGAACATCTTCAGGAATTTCAACAACTCCATCTATTCAGTTAGAAATTAATCAAGCTTATGCATTGACCGGTTCGTCAGTGAGTAATGCTGGTGATGTCAATGGTGATGGATATGATGATGTAGTTATTGGAGCACCCTTTTACAATATAAGTTCCCCATATTATGAGGGCGCAACCGCTGTATTTTTGGGCTCGAGTAACGGTATCTTAAGTTCAAGTTTGCAACTTTTAAAAGGTAATCAGTCGTATGCATATTTTGGAACCTCAGTATCCACTGCAGGAGATATTAATTCTGATGGGTATGATGATTTGATAGTGGGAGCTCCGAGCTATGACAATGGGCAAACTAACGAAGGAGTTGCTTTTGTTTTTTATGGTACAAAAAACGGAATTTCAGCTAATTCAAAATCACAGTTAGAAATTAATAAATCTACTTCTTTCTTTGGATGTTCAGTTTCTTCAGCAGGAGATGTAAATGGTGACAGTTTTGATGATGTGATAATCGGAGCAGATTATTACGAAAATGGACAAACTCAAGAGGGCGCTATTTTTCTTTTTCATGGAAGTGGTAGTGGTATTAATTTAAGTCCTTCTATTAAAATTGAATCAAATGGAAATTATATAAATTACGGTAGATATGTATCAAATGTAAAAGATTTGAATAATGATGGATATGATGAAATTCTAACAACAGGGAGAAATTCAAATATTGATATTTTTTATGGTTCAAAATCAGGGATAACAACCTCTAATTATGAGTCATTGAAATTTAATTTTAACTCATATGGATTAAATGGTGAAAGACCCGTTTCAAGTGCTGGAGATGTTAATAATGATGGCTTAAATGATATTGTTGTAGGTCACTCTGAGGGAAGTAACGGTCAAAGTAGAGAGGGGATGGCTTTCATGTTTTATGGAGTTAAAGATACATCTTGTACCACCACGTCCTCCACAGACACCATCACCTCCTGCGGACCTTACACGTGGACCGATGGAAAAACATATACCACCAGCAACAATACAGCAAAAGATACTTTTATAAATGCAGCAGGTTGTGATAGTATGGTTTCGTTGAATCTCACTATTCTACAACTTCCAACCATTACTGGTAGCAGTTCAGTTTGTATCAGTGATACAATTATACTAACGGCTACATCTCCTATAGGAACAGTTGATATTTTTCCTCCTTGGGTATCGAGCAATGTAAATGTCGCAACTGTTGTGGATGGAGTCGTTAAAGGTATCTCAGAAGGGTCAACTGTACTTACTTTTTACGCTCCCAATGGCTGCTCTGTCTCTCAGATTATCACCGTTTTACCCAGCTCATATGATACCCTTACATTCTTAGAGTGCGACAGCGTCATTTCTCCAACGGGAAAAGTGTACACCAGCACTGGAAGCTACAACGACACCCTTGTAAATAGCTTTGGATGTGATAGTGTTATTACTTCACTGGTAACCATTGGAGATACGATATCCCCAACTGCACTCACTCAAAACCTTACCTTATACTTAAATCAATTGGGACAAGTGTCTACTTCTTCGTCAGATGTAAACAATGGCTCATCGGATAACTGTGGAATAACATTCTACAGACTTTCAGATTCCATTTTCGATTGTACGGATTTAGGTACCAATACCATTTATTTAATCGTCACCGACAGATACGGTAATATCGACTCTGCCAGTGCAGTAGTAACGGTGCAAGATACGATTAAGCCAAAGGTGCTTACTCAGAACGTTACCGTTAGCCTAGATGCCAGTGGAGCAGGTTCAGTAACCATTGCAGACATCGACAACGGATCCACCGACAACTGCTCGATTGCAAGTAGTACCTTGAGTAAAACAAGCTTTGACTGCTTAGAGGTCGGAGCCAATACAGTTTACTTAATCGTTAACGATGTAAACGGCAACACCGACTCCGCCAGTGCAGTCGTTATCGTACAAGATACGATCAAGCCCACCGTACTCACCCAAAACGTCACGGTCAGTCTAGATGCCAGTGGAGCAGGTTCAGTAACCGTAGGGGATATCGATAATGGATCATCAGATAACTGCTCGATTGCTAGTAGAACGTTGAGCAAAACAAGCTTTGACTGTAGTAATGTCGGAGCCAATACGATTTATCTAATCGTCACCGATGTAAATGGTAATATTGACTCTGCTAGTGCAGTGGTTACGGTACAAGACATCATCAAGCCCACCGTACTCACTCAAAACGTTACCGTTAGCTTGGATGTTAATGGAGCAGGTTCAGTAAACGTTGCAGACATCGATAATGGATCTACCGACAACTGCTCGATTGCTACAAGTACCTTGAGTAAATCCACCTTCGACTGCTCAGAGGTCGGAGCCAATACGATTTATCTAATCGTCACCGATGTAAATGGTAATATTGACTCTGCTAGTGCAGTGGTTAAGGTACAAGACATCATCAAGCCCACCGTACTTACTCAAAACGTTACGGTCAGCTTAGATGCCAGTGGAGCAGGTTCAGTAACCGTAGCGGACATCGATAATGGATCTAACGACAACTGCTCGATTGCAAGTAGTACCTTGAGTAAATCCACCTTCGACTGCTCAGAGGTCGGAGCCAATACGAATTACTTAATCGTTACCGATGTAAACGGTAACATTGACTCCGCCAGTGCAGTGGTTACCGTACAAGATACGATCAAGCCCACCGTAATTACTCAAAATGTTACGGTTAGCCTTGATGCCAGTGGAGCAGGAAGTATTACCGTAGCAGACATCGATAACGGATCTACCGACAACTGCTCGGTTGCAAGTAGAACGTTGAGTAAATCTACCTTCGACTGCTCAGAGGTCGGAGCCAACACGATCTACCTTATTGTTACCGATGCAAACGGCAATATCGACTCAGCCAGTGCAGTGGTTACCGTACAAGATGTAATCAAGCCCACGGTAGTTACTACCCCAAGTGATATAGCACTTGGGTATTGTGATGCAACCTACAGGTATGCAATACCAACGGGTGACGATAACTGTGGAGTAACCGTTACTCAAATTGCAGGATTGCCACCCGGATCTACCTTCCCGGTTGGATTAACCGTAAATACTTTTGAGATTAGTGATCCCTCTGGTAATACAGTAACTACAAGCTTCACAGTAGATATCCGAGCAAGGTACATGCCGTTTGCTACCCCAGATACATCCATTTGTAACAACAACAATAAGATTGATTTATCCAAAGGCTTTGATAACATTATCTTTATAGGAAGTGGGGTAGAGGCCAATAAAAAGTTCTTTAATCCCAATTCTTTAGAGCCAGGGAGTTACACAATTACCGCAGAGTTTACCGATAGCATGGGATGTGTATCAATGGATACATTAGAAGTAACGCTAAGAATAATACCCATAGTACCTGTCATAGAACGAGTGGCATCCGATCAGATTGTAACAGCAGACACCTATAGTTCATACCAATGGTACAGAAATGGGGAGGAGTTGAATGGTAAGAATGGATATCATTTGCGTGTTCATGAATTAGGGTTATATTCAGTTTTAGTAGGGAATACTGAAAATTGTTTTGTTGGAAGTGAGGGTTATGGATTTGGTATTCCAGTTGATGAAGAGAACGTCACCAATCAAGAAAATGTAAAAGTATATCCCAATCCGACCGCAGGTTTTTTATTCGTGGAGATGAGTGATGGTGACACCTTACATACGTTAAGTTTAACTAATAATTTGGGAGACGTTGTACTTTCAAAGGAGACCAATACAGCGATAGCGAGAATTGATATGAATAGTTTATTGCCAGGGACTTATTATTTGCAGGTTAATAGTTTTTCTACAAATGTTTTTGTTAAGATAGTAAAACTATAGTGATATGAACTGTTATCATTTTCAGATAGTTTTAGTAAATACTTGTACACCATATATTTTATAGAGAATATGTTCTTCTCCACTACGAAAGGTGTCTTTACTTATGATACATTCGAAGCCAAAATAGGTGTATACATTTGAAAGCATATTGTTATTGTGTCCAGGTGATGATTTCCATTGATTAAACAAAGTTTGAGCAATTTTTTTGGAGGTGTAACTGGCATCAATCCAATTATATAAAATGTTTTCACCAGCGGATAAGCCCACGCGTTGGGTTGGAGTTTTTCCTTTATAAAAAGGGTTGGATGTGTTAGTCTGACTGTGGGATAGCTTCTTTTCATACTCCATGTATTCCCCATGAAGATTAGCTGCAGAATTCAGTTTATGATGAATTATAAGTTTCTCTCTTTTGTGGTTCAAACGGTGTACATTGATATATTCAAGCATATAATATTGAATAGAATCATGATCCAATTGAGGCTGCTTCACTTGTCCATGGGCTTGAAAGGAGAGGGTGATAGTTAAGCACAACAAGCATTGCTTTATGATTTTAGTTTTTGGTTTGTTTTTGATTGTCACAGATAGCTTAACTTACAAGTGATATTCTTTCGTATAAAAATTTCAGTGAATTACACATAAAAAAACCAGTAGAGCCCGTTTTAAATAAAATTATCGGATGATGGTAATGACATTACTTCGTCGTAGTGTCTGATTATTTTGAGGATTTCTCATTAAAAATAATCCATAGTATTCTCCATCAGGAGATGGTAAACCCGTTCTAACATCATTGCCATCCCAACAATCATTTACACTTTTTCCTTCAAATACAATTTCGCCATAACGATTATAGATAGTATAACGAACATCTAGACATTTCATCGAATCAATATTTACACAATACAAATTGTTGTAGACATCGGCATTGGGCGTAAAAACATTGTATAGTTCTACAATTTCAAGTGTCATAAGAAATGGATCGATGGTGAAATTAATGTTCATCGTGTCGTTGATGACACAATAAGAAGTATCCGTGGTGATTAGCTGAATGGATTTGTCTCCGGCAGAAGTGAATGTATACGATGCAGGGGATGTATTGATTGCCGTTGCTTGATTGTCAAATGACCATATAAAAAGGGGTGAACTTATGGTATCGATGGTTATGGCTACAAGACCATCCGACTCACAATCTACCTTATAATCAATATTGAAGCGGGATTGGTGTTGGTAGGGTTTAATAATAATGATGGAATCTTTTAGCGGCACATAAAATTGACAGGTATTGGGGTCAGAGAACTGAAGGGTAATGGGGTAAATTCCAGGTTTTGAATAGTAATAGGTTGTTAATGGATTATTTTTAGGTTGAATAACACCATCGCCAAAGTTCCATTGAAAGGTGTCGGCCAGTGTATTTTTTTGAAGGAATATTGTAAGTGAATCGCAACCTAATCTAGGTTCAATACTAAAATTTGAATAAATCGTATCTGGCTTTTCTAATGTAATAGTTTGATAAAAAGTATCGGTACAATTTTTGGGTCCTTTAGCAATCAATTGAACTTCATATACGTCATGTGAGCTGTAATCCCACATGGGTTCTGAAAGATTAGAAGTATCATTGCTTAGATTTATTTCGCCAAAATTCCAAGAAAAAATAAGATTATCTCCGGTACTATGATTATTAAATTGAACTTCCGTTAAACAGGGTGATAGTTTAGCGTCAAAATTAGCTTTTACGGAAAATTGACATTCAACAACGTTAAGTTGATAATCCTGAAACATTTCACCAATTTTAGTGCCATTCCTATATTCCTCAACTTTAACGCCAATTACAAATTGTCCAGTCTCTGCAGGTGTCACAGTCAGTAAACCGGTGAAAGAATTAATTTTTAGTTTTTCATACCCATTCATGACATTGGACAAGGAGTATGGGCTTTTCATTATCACATTCGTATAAGGTGGAGATCCAGGAGGTGCTGGTCGAGTGCTTGAACTTGCCACATCAAAGGTGTAGGGGATGATAAGCGAATATACCAGAGAATCGTTATCATCATCCGTTGCGCTGTAGTCAAATGTTAAGGGTACATTATTACACAAAAAGTTGGGGGGTAAATTTTTGAATCTTGGGGAGCTGTTTTGTTTCACATCACTAGTAGCGGGTATTTTTACAAAATAGGTAGCCCCTGTTCCTACTGGTTCAATAATATTATTGATTGTCCGGTTTCTACAACAGCGTTGAAAAACAACATATATGCCATTGGATCCTGGATTAAGTTCTTTCGTATAGGAAAAATGGTATGCGCGAATACAGGAATTAGGCACGTACTCCAAACAATTGTAATCTATTTTAGAGATAGTATTGATATCATTAACTTTAAGAAGGTCATAATTAATCAGTTTATCGGTTACAGCATCATAATAGGCTACATAAATTTCTTTGTCTTCTTCCAGTGCAGCAGGAATTCCATTCCAGCAATCAACAAACAAATCAACGGATATTTCATAAGTGTTGGTTTTAATTAGCTTATATCCAATATTTCCTCCAATAACATGTGTTGCATGAGCAAGATGGCTCAATAACATTACAAATAGAATTAGGAATGATTGCATACCTCTAAGATTGGAATATGCAATTTAGGATAATAATGATGATTCAAAACATCTTATGTCTAAAATTGACTTGAAGAATGGGAAAAAACGACATTAGGGTCTAAAATGTTATACCTTGCAGATATGAAACAGTTTATTCTAATCATCTTTTGCCTTCTACTTGGAGCTATCTCCTCCTATGCACAAGAAGAATCTTCTATAAGAGATAGCACTGAAAAGGAATTTTATTTAATCAAAAAAAATGACGGATCAGAGTACATTGGTGAAGTAATGAGCGACGATGGTCGTGAAGTTCTTATTATCACAAAAAATATTGGAAAAATTTATATCCCAAAGGCAGACATAGCCTCTATGACAGTCTTAGATGAGAAAAAAATCACTATTACCTCCGATGGAGCCTATCAAGATTACAGACTAGAAGGACCTTACACCACACGATACTTCTTTACTACAAATGCTTTACCTATAAAAAAGAAGGAGAATTATATGATGTTAGGGCTACAAGGACCTGAAGTGCATTTTGCCGTATCTGATAATCTATCCCTAGGTATGATGGCTACTTGGATAGGGAGTCCTCTAGCTCTAGCTGCAAAATACTCGTTTGATGGAGCGCAGGATGCTAAAATTCACTATGCTCTCGGAACAATCGTAGCTACTTCTGGGTACCTCATGCAGGGTCAAGGAGTTGGTGGTATACATTGGCTTACAGCTACAAAAGGTGACCGTAACTCTAATATAAGCCTATCCTTTGGATATGCTTTCGCTTACACTTCTGATTGGTTTTCGGACTATAACGAAAAGTACGAAATCACCTCTGCTACAAATAATCGCTATAATGCAGCAAAAGAACTCAGAACGAGCTATGGGCTGGATATTTATCAACGTCTAGATGACAACAAAACAAGAGGGTCTTACGTGATCGGGTTGGCTGGAATTACACCTGTAGGTAAAAAGTCTAGTTTCATCTTTGATATTTTAGGGTTTTTAGGAAACAAATACGAAGCAGTATTTGATAAAAATATAATATACCCTAGTGTAACTTATCAAGGCTATAACAACCAAGTTGTAACAGAAGATATTACAGTAACGCAATACAAAATGGAGAAAACAGGGCTTCGACCTCACTTCATTATTATGCCAGCCATGCGATTTAATCGGTCTTACGATAAAGCTTTCCAAGTTGCTCTAGCAGGCGTTATCACCACCCAAAATAATGGCGATGTAATAGTATTTCCTGTACCTACGGTGAGTTGGCTAAGGCAGTTTTAAAACGATAAAAAAATGGTGGAGAATACCGGTCGCCTTCATTACTTTATAACTATCTAATTATCAGTCGATTATTGACTTATTAAAAACTTAAGTGAAACATTTTTTGATGGAATCCAAGCTAGTCGCCGTTGTGGAGAAGTTTGACTGCTGGTTATCTTATTTCTCAATACATCAATTGTTTTTTTGATTTATTTCTCCAGCCAGCCTGATTTCTGTATTTCACAAAATATATTTTTAAATCACTTTGATTCTGATAATCAACAAAGTATATCTTTTTATCAGATTGATTTAGGTAATCAGTAAAAAACCACAAACCTTGGTTACCATTTACTTGGTTAGGATATTTAACTTTAAACACTTTCAAATCACACTGGTTCTCGTATTTTACTACATAAACTTTAAGGTCAGATTGGTTGGAATAATCAACTGAATACACTTTTTGTGAGTAAGAAATAGTTGAAATAAGTATGAAGATAATGAGTAAATATTTTTTCACAATATTAATGGGTTAGATTAGTGCTAAAGTTTAGATATTATCACCTGTTTGATGGGTGTTTAAACCATTTATTATCTGTTAGATGATCTGGTAGTTTATCTATTGCATTTTCAAGTTGATTGTTTAGGTATGTTTTTGAATCGAGATTCTTAAAACAACTCCCATCAGAAAATTTTGGAAACCCTCTCAAATTTAATTTCTTGACATTCCCCGGAAATTCTGGTAGAAACTCAATATCTGAGTCAATACCTGAAATATTTAAGTTTGTTAAAGTATTTAAATCTGAAAGACCATTTAAATCTGTATAGTTTGCATTTAAAATCAAACCAGTGACACTTTTTGGTAAATAGTCTAATACAATTTTTGCTCCAAGACAATTTTCAATATTTAGATAATCTAATTGCTTCAATTGGTTCAATAATTTCCAATCAGTTAACGCTGTACTCTCAATAAAGAGATCTTTTAAACTTTGTAGATATTGAATGCCATTCAAATTTTCAAGATGATTCGCACCTTTGATTGAAAGTCTGATAACATTTGGAAAATTATCTGATAGATACTGTAGATCAATTAATTTATAGTTGGTTAAATTTATTGACCCTACTCTTTGAAAATCTTCTTTAACCAACTCGTGAATGAATTTTCCCGTCATTTCAATGATTCCATCATTTGATATTAGATTAAAAGTCGATTGCTTTTCGTTAAATTCAGACATATATATTGCAAATTAATATTAATAAGTTGTATTAATAATTATAATTAGATGCTAATTTATGTTTACTAATCAAGAATAATCATATTGAGAATAAATTTTAACTCAAACTTGTTTTTATGCTAATAAAATTAGTACAGTGATTTTTCAAAACTCGCATCTAACTCGAATGAGTCCTGTAAATTTATGAAATATGAGATTTATCAATCCTTCAAAAATTGAAGAAATATACTCGTCAAATGGGGGTAACCTATTTTTTTTTCATTCTCAGAATCAAAGAAAGTAATTTGATTACTTTCTTCGTAGTGATCAAGCAATAAACCTTTGAATCCATGAAATGGGCTCGCTACAACTTTTTCGTTTCCTTTTTCTTCATACAAGCTTGGAAATAGCTTTTTAACCCTATCGGTAACATACAACTCATACCAACAACCTCCTTCGACTCTACAATAATATCCTCTCTCCCAAACTAATTCATCCTGATCGAGGAAACTTAAAGAATCTGATATTCCTTCGGGGTATTTATCATAATTAAATTCCATTAAAACTAGCTATTTATTGAATTGGTTAAACGTTTTAAATAGCCTAGGGAATTTTCAAAAGTTGACTCAATAAAAATCCCCTGGTGTTTGAATAATGCAATTCTGGTTTTACTTTTATTTCTCTCTATAAATTGTTCAACATCTTTTTGAGTTTTAAAAGTCATACTTTTTGCAAGGACATTAAGTTCCAAAAAATTTTCACGCGGAAAGTTCTTAAGGTCTTTTTTATCCCATATTAGTAAAAGACTTCTTGTCATGAATAGTGTCCAAAATGTAAATTTATGAACCATATAAATTAAATCATCATCATTATCTAAATCACAATCGATATTTGTTATCCAGTCCTTGACATTCAGACTATATTTATTTATGAGGTTTTCTTCAATTAATTCTTCTATTGGTTTGAGTAAGTAATTAGAACAAATTATCAGTTGTATTTCGTTAAAAGATTTACCCAATTTTTTGGATTTCAACTCTTCAACAGCTTTTGGAAACAGACTTTCGTCGTAAATGTCTTTAAATGAATCTATGCGTTTGATTACAAAAGTTAAATCAGCCAAGTTTTTCTGTCTTAGTACTATTCCTAAATCATAAATTTTACGGTCTACCTCATTTAGAATAGTTGAATATTCGTTTAATATTTTTGGTGAAATTTTTAATGTGGACATAAGTCGTAATTAATTTTTATAATTATGAAGTAAATTGGTAATCTGTACGATTATAGTTGAAACACAAATATACTTACTAATTTTTAAAAAAAACCGGTAGATAGATTCAGTTGAATACTTAGAATAATTAATATTGTAAAATAAGGTTTAAAAGAATATAAATATATTATGAAAATAAAAGAGATTTCTAACAATATAGAATTACATAAAGTAGAAGATGGTCTAGCTTTAATATCTAATTATAAAGTGATAATTCAAGGCTTCACAGATATTGGAACCCCAGCCAATGGACTTGTACCAATAATTTATTACAAGCAACAGGAATTTAAATATTTGGATATAGACACTCTTGAAATATTTGATATTAGCAATGTAAACTGGATTTCTGGGTTTCACTATGTAGGAAGTAATTTGACTTGCCTTGGTCACAACTATAGATCAGACCCTCAAAAAAATCTATCTACCTCATACAAGTACACTAGTGTTGAGGGTATGAAAATAATTTTTGAAAATCTAGAAGGATGTGATACGATATTAAAACCAGAGAAAAAATTTAATGAAAACCTACAAAAAATGGTTGAAACAGGTGTAAATAAAATGCAATGCACACTAACACCTGAATTAGCGAAGAAGATGTTTAATCAAATTAAATATTACCGAATAGTAGGTAAAGGATTATTAGCAAAAGGATTAAATATTGGCGTTCAGCCAATTAAGCTAGAGGATGGCAGTAATTATCATTCTAGTTTATTTACACTTTCTCAAAAAGATGAAACATATGGTGTAATTGATGTCAGAACTGACAAACTAATTACTGAAATTATTTATAAGGAAATTGACCTTTGTCCTAATCTTATTAGAGTCAACTCAGATACATTTTTAAAGTATTAATTGTGGTTTTATAGTATGATGTTTACTAAAACCATTTTTAATGAAGCGCTATCTTGTCCTACAAAATTGTTTTACACTAAAAATGATGAATATGAAAATCAGCAAAAAGAAGATTCCTTTCTTGAGGCATTAGCAAAAGGGGGCTATCAAGTTGGTGAGTTAGCCAAGTATAAATATTCTAATGATCCAATTACTGAGGAAATTACTGTTGAAACGCTTGATTATTCAGAAGCAATTTCAATCACAAATTCGAAATTGAATGAAAGTAAAAATGTTGTTATAGCTGAAGGAGCATTTAGATTTAAAAATTTTTTTGTTAGGGTCGACATTCTCGTTAGAGATGGTAATAAATTGAAGCTTATTGAGGTAAAATCAAAGTCTATCGGCAAGAATGATCTATTTATCAAAGGAGATAAAGTAAAATCTAGTTGGCAACCTTATCTATATGATTTAGCATTTCAAACTTATGTTTTAGAAAAAGCTCTTCCTAATTTTGAAATTGAACCATATCTTTTATTAATAGATAAAGATGAGAAAGCTAATACAGATGGGCTAAATCAATTATTTAAGGTTAAGAAGGATCTTAATGGAAGGACTTCGATAGTAGTTGATAAATCTTTTAAAGGTTTTAATAGTGGAAATCTTAGTATTTTAAGAGAGATTCCAATGAGGGAGACTATTAATAAGTTGAATACACTTCCGGTTCCAAATGTTAACGTTCCATTAGAAAATAGTCAATTAGTTGATTTTATTCCTTGGGCAGAAGCTCTCTATACAACCAAAAAACGCCATTGGTCAAAACCATCAATTCAGTGTAAAAACTGCAATTATAAAAAAAGCAACACTTTGAAAAAGTGTGGCTTTAGTGAGTGTTGGTCAAATCATGATTGGGATAAGATTGGAAAAACAGCTATAAATAAATTACATGAGCCCCTTATAACTGACTTATGGATGGGACTTGGTGGTGCCAAAATTTCAAAAAATGTAATGAGTCAGAATGTACCATACATATCAATGCTTGACTCAGATTTATTAAAACCCACATCTAACAGTGATGATAAATATCCGGGGATGACACCGCACGAAAGACGTGTTTATCAAATTAATTCTGTTAAATCAAAATCATCGTCATATATTTTTTTAAAAGAAAAATTTATGGAATTTTCCAAGGATTGGAAGTACCCATTAAATATGATTGATTTTGAAACTAGCACTGTTGCATTACCTTATTTTAAGGGAATGAGACCATATGAGACAGTTGCATTTCAATTCTCTCACCATATTATGTATGAAGATGGTAATGTGGAGCATTTCAATGATTATATATCATGGGAGCCAAACACTTATCCGAATATTGAATTTGTAAAAGAATTAAAGAAATCATTAGAATCTAATGGAGGAACTATTTTTAGATATGCTGCACATGAAAATTCAGTGTTAAATAAAATCAAAGATGATTTAATGCAAATCAAACCTGATGGTTTTGAAGAATTAATAAATTTTATTGATGAGATAACAGAATATAAAAATAATGAGGGTGAGAGGAGGGAAGGAAAACGAAATATGGTTGATTTAGCTGAGGTTGTTAGGTCTTTTTACTACAGTCCTTTTGCAGGTGGTAGTAATTCTATAAAACAGATACTGCCAGCTATAATAAATGACTGTAAGCATTTAAGAGAAAGGTATTCCAATGAAAATTTATACGGAAAATCAAAGGAATATTCTAGTTTAAATTTTGAGAAACATACTTGGATTATTAATGAAACCAATCATGATCCATACAAAACATTACACTCATTTGATAAAATTGAGGGACTAGAAAATACTGAGTTATTTGATGATCTAGGCGAAGTTGCTGATGGTTCAGCAGCTATGATGGCTTATAATAAATTGCAATGGAGTTATATTAGCGATAAGGAACGGTCATCGCTAAAGAATGCATTGCTTCAATATTGCGAGCTTGATACACTAGCTATGGTAATAATAATGCAGGGTTTGTTTTTATTAGAAGAAAGAGAATAATTTAATATTTGAATTAATTAATGGTTACACTAGATTACTTAAGACAAAAAGATTTCTATAAAGTAAACGCTCTACTTTATGATACAGTAATTGATAAATATAAGTTAATTTCAAATCATGACGAGGGCTTTCAATTAGATTTCATAGAGGAAGAAAATATAGATTATACTAATTATGAGGAGTTTAAGTTTTACAATAAAAAACTTGATAAAATTCTTAAATCAATACAAAATATCAAATCTATCGATTTAAATAAAAAGCTTGATGAAGGGTTCATAGATTTAAAAAGTAATACAAAAACATTGTTGGATAAATCAACTATTAATTCAAGCAATATTCATAACTACAGATCTGAAGTCACTAAAGTTGAAAAGACCATTTTTAAAAGTGGGTTGCTTCATGATTTCGGTAAACTACAAATGGAAATTAGTGATTTAAAACGAAATTTACCTAAGCTATCAACCCCAAAAATTATAGAATCATTCAAGGTGTCTAAGGAAATGTCTGCTAGTTATGAGGAGGAAATTAGAACTGGTTCACCCAAGGAATTTAAAAGACCTCCAATAGTTAATGGTTTTGTCTTTCCAATTCATATAAATGATAATTCATGTGTTCTTT